>Ga0164310_10000687_pt1 | contig 18449 bp, 17 predicted proteins | sample GuaBasSedimGuay1_FD_121795 | JGI IMG/M metagenome (GOLD analysis project Ga0164310, IMG submission 121795) | Subseafloor sediment microbial communities from Guaymas Basin, Gulf of California, Mexico - Guay1, Core 4569-9, 0-3 cm | ecosystem: Environmental > Aquatic > Marine > Hydrothermal vents... | reverse complement strand
TTTGAAAAAGTCACCAGGTTTTAGCTCGTGCTTCCGGGCTGTTTCAAAAATGCTGGTCTGAATTTCGTCTGCTGTTTTTACTTTTTCTAACACTTTCACCAAAGATTTCAGCGCAGCTTTTTGCTCTGGAGTGAGGGAGAGCTTAAATTCCTCGAGTTGCTTGAAGTCAGCCACCCAATTTTCGGCGAAGGTGATTCGTTCTTTAACATCATTGATTGTCGCTCCATCTCTGAGATAGCCGTATTCGATCAAGCGAGACTCAAGAAACTCGTATTTTTTATTTTCTGGAGCAACCGAGAGGAGATTAACAAGGAGAGCGTATGGTATTTGAATGGACATCTTTTCGGGTGGGTGTAAATGCCAGCAATACTCATATAGTCCCCGCAACTTTCGCTTTCTCGCTTGGTTCTTCTCTTTAATGCGACCGAAATAAACACTTTCGAGGTAGTCTAATTCCTTCATGTAAATAGGGATATCGTCTATTGCAAGTGTTCTGCTCCCAGTCATTCGCTTATAGGTTAAGAGATTCAGAGATTGAGGTGAACCATAGCGGAACCATGTTTGCGGTGTAAAGACATTTCCAGCAGATTTTGAAATCTTTGACCCGCCTTTATCAAGGAACATTTCATAGCGTGCATGGGCAGGAGGTTCGTACTTGAAAATTTGCCGGCTGATTTTATCGTTACAGATGACCGATTCAAAGATATCTTTGCCAAAAGCTTCGAAATCAATTTGCTGGAGGTGCCATCTTGCGGCGAATTCTACCTTCCAGGTTAATTTTCCTTCTGCTTTGGAGATATCAGCCCAGCCATGATAGCCACAACCCTTGAGCTGTTTGCCTTTGATCTCATCACCACTACAAATATACTCAACAAGCCCTTTTTTAGCGTCAAAACTGATTGCCTTTGTGGTGTAAATCCGCCCGCATTGTTTACAAATGGCATGATAGGGGAGGGCTTTAAGATACTTTTCTTGGCCTGTTGTCTCTTTAATAATTTGGCCTGCAAGAGAAGCCTTTGTTAATACTTTTTTAACTTGGGGAGCCATTTTTCCTGAACTGTAAAATTCATAGGCCGAACCAGCAGTAAACTCTATGCCGGCTATCTCGAGTGCTTCAATAAGCAAGGAAGACATATGCTGTCCATAACTTTTATGACAACCCCAAGGGTCAGGGATCATGGAAACAGGTTTTCCGAGATGCTCAGCTAGTTCAGGAGGAGTACCCGCTGGAACCTTCCGCAAGCCATCTAAATCATCTGCAAAAGCAATGTATTCTGCTTTTCTTCCTTGATCATCGATGGCAAGTTTGAATGCATAAGCGCGAGATGCGTCAGCAAACGAACCAATATGCGGGAAACCGGAAGCGCCCAACCCACTTTCGGTGCGAATCACCTCAGGATGTTTGCCTGGCAAGTTATCTTTTCGTTTGATGACTTCAACAGCAAGCTTGTCGATCCATGTTCCACGACCGATTATTTCCCCGCTATCATCTCCAAAGTCAAATTCGTGAGCCATTTTAACCACTAATTTTGTTTAGCAATTTTTCTTTTAGTACTGAAGCAAAGGTAGTCCTTTATAATAATTACCCTTTCAGTCTGAAATACATGTGAGAGGAAGAGAAAATTTGGGGAGATGATATGAAAAGAGTATCTCAATATTACATTTCTTTTAATCTTGGCAATCTTATCTATCCATTGAGCAAAAACGGATGTGTGAAACTAGTTAGGTGAAGAAACGGTGGGCTTAAAACAGATCTGGATCTTGGAAGAATCAGGGACTTGTCTTTTCCACAAAAAATATGATAATAACACGAATGACGAAAATCTCGTAAGCGGTTTTCTAAGTGCGGTGAATTCTTTTGTAGGCATTTTTGACGTTGAAATCAAATGGATTGAAACCAATAAATTCCGTTTTGTGTTCAAGATGAGCAACCACATTATTTTTGTTGCTTGCACGGATACTCTTGACCATGCCCCTCTCACGTACAAACGATTGGTCAGAATTGCCGATCAATTCCATTTGCTGTTTAAAAATGAGGTTTTCAATTCAGGTGACCCAATCCCCATTGATATCTTCCGGAAAATAGAACCAACAGTATCTCGTATCTTTGGCCTTACAGAGGAAGAGAATCAAAGCACCTTTTTCAAGCAGCCAATAATTGCTAACAGCCCTAAATTTCAATTCAATTCGAATGAAGCACGATTGATTTCCTTCATCAGATATAAAAGACGAGTTACTTTAACGGATATAATTCAATATCTCAAAATCTCGGAGCGAGACGCAGAAGAACTAATCAACCTTTTGGAACAGAAGCAGTATCTACAACGATTCGAAGAGTTAGATGGCTCTGAACGGTTTGGTTTACATCCATTCATTCGGAGCATTTTTCGATAATGCACGGAACTTTTTCTCCGGCTTATCGATTCTCTTCCTCACAGACTCGCCTATTATCAGCTTTTACATTTTAAAAAAGAAAAGAAAAAAGTGGGCTTTTAGTAAGAAAAGCCTATTGTGAAAAAGAGAATTAAATAGATTATTAGTCCGATAATGGAAAGAATTGTTAAGCCCATTAAAATCCAATTTAAAACCTTTGCTGCAACAGTTATTCCTCTGTCCTCATTATTCTCCTCTGCTTTTTTCACAAAAATTAAACCGATTATCGGAAAGATAAAGCAATTTACAAAGAAGCCAAGAATTCCAAGAATAAGAGCAATTATTGCATTATCTCTTGCTGGAGCGGCAGGAGTTGAAGGCACCGCCGAAGGATAGGCACCATACGGAGATGGTTGCGGTTGTGGTGTTGTTACAGATGCACTTTCAACAACAGGTGTTTCTTTAATGATTTGAACCTTTTTTTCCTCTTGAGGAGGAGAATCAGAAAACTCTAAGGAGGCACCACAAGAGCTACAAAACTGCTGCCCTTTCTTTTGCAACGCACCACAATAGGGGCAATAGAATATTTCCTCATTCATGTTTTTTTTCACCAAATATCTGATACTAATGTTTATTTGTTTGATTTTCTTATAAAAAAATATGCAAATGAAATTGCGCATTTTTCCCCTTTAATTTTAGGTGAGAAGGATGATATTTAATTCAGTGTAGAGCTCACTCATTTGAAACATTGCATCATATTCATGCTTACTAATTTTTTTGTAAGCTTTTGCTAAGACACGCTCGAGTTCATCTTCATCAAGGGAGGTCTCAGGGCGGATGAAGGGGATCCAAATGGAATCCAGCTTTAAATTAATAACTGTTTTATAATTGGGTTTCTTATCAAAGAGTGCGTTTACGATTTTCAATGTTTGTAATTCTGTAAAGATTTCATATGCAATGGCTCGAATGCCTCGCCTATCTTGCCGGACCCAGGAGCCAACAGGTTTTGTGTAATTTAGTAATTTTACCACTTCATGTAAAAAGAGCGCCTCATCATCCACCATTGCTTGCGAAGTCTCAATAAAGGCGATATCTGAAAATTTGAGTTTATGGGAAAGTTTGCCATCAAGAGGATAGAGAAGACAGACAATAGGGCTCTTTCGCTTCCAGGATATTCCCGGCAATTTTTCAGACTCGACTTTTAATTTGTGCCAAATTTTCCCGTATTTCTTTTCGATTTTTTTCCGGAGCTTTTCCAGCTCTTCTTTCTTTTCATTAGTAAGAACATTTTTCATGAAATAGTTGTAAATCTCCCGGAGAATATCCCGCATCTTCTCATACTCTGCCACCCATTTCTCGGCAAACTTGCCTTTGGGGGGGTGGTCACGGATGTGTTTTGCCAATTGAGTTGGCGACGAAATATCATTGCTTATGGATACAAAGCGTGTATAAGGGAGGAAATTTTTAAACCTCGGGAATTTGATTTCGCGGATCAATTTGTAAAGCTGGAAAACATTTTTGTCACGTTCGAGCCATTTGATCCGCTTATAGAGAGGGCCCATAAATTCAAAATAATAGAGTGCATCGGCAAGGTCGGAATATTTAATGCTAATCAAATCATGCAAAACTGTTCACCTTAGACTTATAAAATGGTATTCGTTATTTTTACTTTTAACTTTTCGCTAAAAGAGAAAATAAAAAAAGCAAAGAGCAAAATTTCAGGAGAGAGACACCGGTTTTTTGAGCAAAGAAATAGGAAACATTTAAAGCTAGAACTTTGCTAAAGAGTTTTGTTGGGAAAAATGGTTGTTCTTAAAAAAGCAGACGCCTTCTTAATTAAGGTGGACAGCACAAGAAAAAACTACTCACGAGCAAAATTCGATAACAGGCATGGTATGCCAATTTTTGCAGAGGATGTTTTGTTGCATAATCGTTTCACGCTGGATAATCTTGCCCTTCAGCACAACTCTGATTTTCACGAGGTGAAAATTAATGATTATATCGTTGTCTATTGCAACGCTTTAATTCCTCACTCGCCTGATCAGATTAAATTTATCTTTCAAGTGGCATCTAAAATCGGCAATCAAATTGTTCTCAAACCTTTTACCACGCTGAAACGGGGCTATACATTTCCTCACATTCAATCTTTGGTTGAAGAAGGAAAATTATCTCGAGAGTTATTAAATTGCAAGAAAGCTACCTTTAGAATTGGGCGAATAGCATATAGTGATTTAGAACTTCTCGTGAACTTTGATCCGATTGTTCGGACATATCATTCATCAAGTTGGAAAATTTAAACAAGGCCGAAAAATTCTTCCGCACGGACGCCCAAAAAGAACGTCCGGATTTCAGCGTCTGATTTATCCTTGTGGGTTTTGCGATAGGCAATAATTTTGTGCAGACACTCTGAGCAGAGTTTATTGTTTTCCATAATATCCATTTCTTGAGCAAGTTCCATCTCTTTTTGCTGAACAATTTCATCAAGCACCATTATATACTCATGTGTAGTTAAACATCGAACATTATTCTCATCATCAGAAAACAGGACATTAGCACAATTCTCTTCGCCCGTTTTTAAAATATCTACCTCGATTTGGATTTTCTCAATAATATTACCAAGGTCCAGTAATTTCACCTGTTTAGGAACACCATCTGGCGTATTTAAACAATAAGTTGTTCCATCTTTTTCTCTGAGGAGTTTAGGACAGCCATGCCAAAGTTTTCGGTGTTCACGACTTATCGTTTTGAGGAGAATGAGTGAAATGCTGATTGTTGACGCTATGACAAAAATAACAGCTGGTTGATATTTCACTTTAGAAGTTAAAAATTGAACAAAGAAAATTGATACTAAACTCCCTAGAAAGCCCAGAGCAAAGACTGCTGCTAAAATATGCATTCGCCTTTTTAAACTCGGAAAGTCTTTTGTCCTTTGGGCTATGAGCTGTAATTCTACGATTAATAACACTACTGTGAAAAGCATGATAACACTGGAATAGATTGTAAAGGGGATTGAAACATAATTAAAAACAATATAGAATTTATCGCCAAGATAGATGTCTGACAGGTGGATAATATCCTGTTGCAGAAAAAGCCAGAGAGACAGAGAGAGGATTGGTAAGAAAACAAGAAAATGAAGGAAACGAGGAATGTTCTTATTTTGGGAGCGCCAGAAAAAGATGGAAAAGTGGAACACCGGAATTGTCATAAAATAAATGCAGAAATAGGTCATTTTGGCGAAAAAAATAGCCAAGGAGAGGTTATGGAAAAAATAAAGTTCTTTTAACAAAGCAAAAATTATACTCGCCACGCTACCAAAAAACACAGTTAAACCCATGAGAATATTAACAACATTTCGTTTGTTTTTAGAAATAATAACAATTGTCGCAATTGAGCCGAAAGGGATTGCAAGGGCATCGATAATGACATTTATATTCTGCATTTAGTATACGCTCTTTGAAGGAAAAGATTGATCATTACAAAACAATCTGAAGGTCATTAACCTATGAAACAAATTATTCATTCTATCTAAATTAAAAAATCTATTGTTTTGAGAATAGAATTGATAAGTATATATCAGCAGGCAAATTCTTTGGCACTTAAACATAAAAAAAGAGACAACATATCGGTAATAGGTTATTTTTCTTTTTGAGTCTCGAGTGAAAATGGCATTAAAATGAATAGAAAAAATAAGGAGGACAGCTTATTCATGCTGTCTTCGTTTTTTTAGCAACAAAACAAGCAAAAAACAAAGAGTACTTGTCATTAAAAGAGGTAGTATTGAAATCCCACCCTCATTTGTAGCATCATTTGAGATTATTCTAAGGATTTCCAATCCTTTAGCACCCGCGGCAAAATATATCAGATCCCCTTCAACAAAGACATTCCGCCCGTTTCCACCGTCATCAAACTGTCCCAGTTCGATGGGGTTGCTTGGATTAGTCACATTTATGACTTCAAGACCATCATAACCGTCTGCGACAAAAACATACTCATCCGTTACGAAAATTCCTTGAGCAATTCCCTTATCATAAAAATGCCCAACTTGTACCGGGATGGTTGGATAACTAACATCGACGATTACAAGCCCATTTTTATCATTTGCGATAAATGCCATGTCATTTTTCAAGGTAACATCTACTGCGGGGATAAAATTTGTTGGTAGTTCAGCTACTTTCGTTGGTGAAGAAGGGTCGCTAATATTTATTATTTTCAAACCTTCATAATAGGCTGCCAAATACGCGTAGTCTCCTGCAACGCACACGCCATAGACATAACTGCCATCAGAATACTGCCCTACCTCTGTGGGCGCACTGAGATTATGTAGATCAATGATTTCAAGTCCGTCAGTCAAATCTGCTACAAAAGCGTAATAACCAACAACGACAACGTCTTCTGCAAATCCACCGTCATAAAATTGCCCTTTTTTCTTTGGTGCATCAGGGAAACTCACATCAAGAATTTCCAAGCCATTATCGCCATCAGCAACAAAAACATAAGGCCCTTCTGAGGTTATGTCTAAGGCATATCCTCCATCATCAAATCGTTTAATTCGTCGGGGGTCACTTGGATCACTGACATTTAAGATGATTAAACCATTTGTATCATCAGCAAGAAACGCCAAATCACCTGAAACCCAAACACTCATCGCTTCTATACTTACATATTCCCCTAGCTTCATTAGTGTTAATTCTCCAGTGTTGGTTTGGAGTGTGTTTGAAGTAGCGCTCGACTCGAGTTGAGATGCATGACAAAATACGAATATGTTGTTTAGTGAAAGTGAATTAAACAAAGTTATTATTAGAATTCCTAAGAAAATTTGTTTTATAGGTTTTTTTCCAATCATTTTTTTCTCCGTTTTTTTCCGATTTGGAGTTTGAAAAAGAATTTTTTTTTCTCCCTTGATTACTAATGACTTTCGCTCTTGAAAGACATTTTGTTGTTTTGAAATGGTCTAATAGTCTATTTAAACATTAACATTTTCCATTCAAGTTTTTTCATGCTTCTAACCATCACTTTGGAAATGTTTTTCTCACTTATTGAAGGTATAGAAGAAAGAACTATTAATACAAAATGTAAGACTTTATTAGTGGAGACTTAAAAATAATCTACTTGGTACAAGCTCTGGTGATGTCTTTGCCTTATCATTGTTCTAATTGCCACAAACCCATTCCGGAAACAAAACCCATTTGCCCGCATTGTTTTGCTGTCCAAAGAGACCGTTTCACAAGAGAAGAGCTCTTTAATTACTTGGAAGAATATTTCCCCACAAAGCCACCCCGCAAACCAAAGATTACTTCAACGAAAGTCCCGATCCGGAAAATTAACTGCAAAGAAATGATTCTTCTCGGACCGTTTTCCTTTGGGATTTCCTATTTCATTTATCTCCTCGAATCTCTAAAAGCACTTAATGACCATTGGTATCTTCCGCACCGGAAAAATGAACTTAGTACCACTACTGATATGTTTGTTGCTACTCTCTTACTCGTGACATTAAATGTTTTTTTTATTCCCTTTCTTCAATATACTCGCTATAAGAAACTGCGCCAGCATCTCCTTCACATGCCTAACTATCAAGAAGACCATCCTCTTCCTCAAAAAGGCCAAACAATTTTTTGGTCATACGTTCTTTTAGACTTGTTCCTTTTGGGCTCTTTGGCAATGTTTGCTTTTGGTGGGGTTTCCTTTGTCGTTGATAGTATCACTGTTTTAGATTCTTCTCTTATAACAGCAATTTTCTTTCTCGCAGCAGTATTAATTTTTGTCGGGGCAATTGTTATTGCTGTTGTTCTTTCACGCTTGGAAATCCGCTGGTACAAGATTTTCTCTGAACACATGCAATGGCACCATAAGAAACTTGCAAATGACTCGAGAGTAAGAGATCATTTTCATCATTAAATAGATTTAATTATTTATAGAACGCTTTTTTTAAAAGTGGTTGTCAAAATGCCAAAGAGACAATGCCAAAATTCAGTTAAAGTCTTGGCAATTCTAACCCTTTTTCTTCTCACAATATGTTTCACTCTTTCTGCACAAACACGTGCTTTTATTTCTCACAGCCATTTAAAGAACAAACAAGTGCTTTTGAAAATTTTTTCAACATACCTCAAAGCAATTCTAGACCAGAGGGCGATTTTATAACTAGTGCATCTGAGGAGCCAATTTTCTGGGATCTTCCTGATGGCGCTAACATCTCGTATAATCCGGTGATTCTCTTTGTGAACTATCATTATTGGAATTCCTTGCCTTTCTATTCTGATGAAGAGGAATATATTTTTGAAATGTACGCAAATGAAACGACTATCTTCAATTCTAGCTATGAATTTGCGAAGTATAATCAACATTATTGGAATTTGGGTTATGACTGGAATGTTTCCCATTATTCGGCTGGCAATTTCATCAATGTCTCTGCTTTTTTCTACCAAGAAAGTGATCCCTCGAGAAATCATACCGCTTCAATTGGCATGACGATCGGCAACTTGAAAGAAACGCCTGCCATTAATTTAGAAAACTTTACCATCCATCTCTTTCATTGGCCTGGGGAAGGTTTCTCTTATGGATATTATTATTACGACCCTGATGGATTAAATCCTTATTATCATTTTGCCATCTCAAGTAATGGCCATGTCTCCTTCAAATTTGGCGATGCTGATCTGATGGAAAATAAAGACATGTCAAGCTCAGATATTCAAGAATTACTTAATGAACTGATTTCTCTTGGCTTTTTCCAGCTAAAAGATTATTACAGAGCGCCAGGATATGATTATTATTACGATTCCTTTTATCAAATTGCCATTCAATCGAATGGGGTTGATGAATGGCGACAGGCGGAGGAAGCAAAAGCTTTTGTCATTAAGCCGGAACAATTTTCTAAATGTTTAATTGCCATTAAAAATAGAGTTGATTCTCTCTATTTTACGCCAACACATTGGAAATGGGAACTTCTCTTCATTATTGGTGGATCAATTCTTGGCGGTGCTGGAGTGCTTTTCGTGATATTTTATTTCTTCATGATCTTTCGAAGGCGGCGTTAAGAGTGCTTGTAAAAGTGACTCGCACAAAACTCAACGAGAAATAAAGCAGCATTAATTGCAGTCGTATCAGCTGTGTCGTATATGGGGTTCAACTCGACGATATCCATACCAATTGTGTTTGTCTCGGAAACAACTTTCCGAATGATTTGCGCGATTTGTGTTGGTGTTAAACCAGCAGGTGTTGGTGCACTTACTCCGGGAGCAAAAATTTGATCTAAACTGTCCAAGTCCAACGAGATATAGGTAAATTCTGTCTCAGCTGTAATATTCTCGAGTGTTGTAGCTAAAACGCTTTCCAACCCCATAATCTGAATTTCCTCGACAGTGAAGATTGTGGCACCTTGTTTTTCAGCATATTGCCGATACTTTTTAGCATTCGCGAAATTTCGAATTCCGAGCTCTACAAAATTCTTCCCGGCGATAACATTCTTTTCCAATAAACGACGGAAGGGTGTACCACTGCTTATCCGCCCATTTATCACTTCCCGAACATCTAAATGGGCATCAATGTTTATCAACCCGATCGGTTCTCTGTAATGTTCTTTCATTCCCTTCACAAGGGGATAAGTAATGGAATGATCACCCCCCAGAGTAATAACTGTGAAGTTTTTTGCCACTATTTTTGTGATTATTTCTGTTATGTGGTTATGACATTCGAGCACAGATTGGGCATCAAAAATGATATCGCCAAAATCATAGATTTTTTTATCGCCAAACCAAAAGTCTCTCCGCCAATCATAGGCTTTAAAATAACGTATCGAATCGCGGATTTTTTTAGGGCCACCTTTTGCACCTTTCCTTCCCAACACTGCCGAATCAAAGGGAATGCCAAGAAGACCTATTGCCGGCCCACTTTCTCCTGACCAACATTCCAATAGATCTGAAATTCTCGTTTCATTGGGGTCGTAGCCTTTCTTTTGGTGATTTTCCCAGTGACGCATAGTGGAAGATAAGAGTGAGATCTTTTGGAATTGTAAGTCTTTTTCTTCTGGCTGTTCTTCTTGCCTTTTTCGTGTCATCTTCATCACAAACGATTAAAAATACTGTAAGAACACATAAGAACGGTTCCTTTAAAGTCTTCATCTTCACAAACTAAAAATCGGAAGAAATTCTTGTAAGAAAAAAGAAAGTGATTAGCAGAGGGTATATCTCTGCTCAGAAATTCAAGCAGTAGAAGAAGGTTTTGCTTCTTCCTTTGTCTCTTCTTTTACTGTTTCTTTAGGCTTTTGCAGGTTCAGCCGGTTTTACTTCCTCTTCTAACTTTATTGTTGGCAGATTCAGAACGCGGCTTTTCCAAACATCTACATTTTGTATCGGATGGATTTTCTTTGCTTTCTTGTAAATTTCTGTAGCCATTTTCCCTGAGACGATATCTCTCACCAATTTATCGAAAGGAAGTTTTTCAGCTCGTTTTAAAACGATGTTTTGCATCACTTTTCGAATGCCTTTTTCATGGCTTGATTTACATCGGAAAGGCGTAAGAGCAATTATACTTACTCGTAACCTTGCACCATCTTTCGATGTGATATTAAAGATGCCATCAATACGTGTCCGCCTTCGTCGGATCATGGAACGAAGATAGTCGCGTGTGTATTCATGCCCTCGAAAGTGAGTATAAGCAATATCACCCTTCACTTTTTTAATTTTGAAAGTAATTTTCACATGCATCTTTTTATAATCGTTGGTAAGGTCCATCATGGTGGTTTGTACTGTTCGCCCAACAACCATGTCAGGGTCTGCCGCCGGCGTTTCGGCAATTTGCTCTCCACCGAAATTTTCTGGCGCTATGATTTTATACCACGTTTTTAGAGAGAATTTATCGACGACACGTCTACTCTCTTGACCTTTTCTTTTTCTTCCTGCGGTTCTTTTACTCAATTTTTATTCTCCATTTTATTCTTTTAATAATTGGATAGTCTAATGATTTTTGGTATGTTTTCCTTACCAAATGTATTCGAGACACCCTTGTCCCTATTAAAATATTTTCCTTAAAATTGAGAATAGAATAAAAGACTAACGATTATTCTAAAACTGCGACGGTTTTTAGAGAAAGATCGATTTTCTCGAGGTAATCATCTAAAGTAGTAATGAAATCTCTAATGTTATTCTCAGCTTTAACTGTTATAATGAGCTGCTTATCAACAACTTGCGATGAGAGCGTAATTGTTGAAGGAGCTTCGATATTTTCTGGTGCTGTGGCTTTGTTTACGGTTTCAGCCAATTTCGGAGTTTTAAAAGGAAGTTTTAAGGTTAGGTTCAATGTTATCAGATGGTTTTGCTCTGCCATTGCCTTTCACACCTGTTTTTTGGGTCACTTTTTCTTTGATGAATTGGTTTTTTTCGTCTTTGTTGAAGACTTAGTAGTTGACTTGGAATGTTTACTCGAGGAAGAACTACCTGTACTTTTATCTTTTTTTGGTATTAGCGTTGTTTGTTTCACTTCTGGTTTTTTCTCACCAATTTGCTTTTCTAATGCTTCATTCAAATTCTCGATTAGTAATGCTTCGGTTCCTTGAGGAATGCGTGCTCCTGCAGCAATATTATGCCCTCCACCTTCTGCTTTAGTGCCAAGTTTTTCAACTGCTTCCCGAAGTGCAAGCCCCAGATTTAGCCCTTTTTCGACTAATTGGGTTGTCCCCCGGCTGCTGACCTTTATTGTTCCATCATCAGATTTAGCAAAACCAACTAGCGGTTTCTTTTTATTAATGAATTTCTTCGTAGAAATGGCAATTGAAGTTACAGTGCCAATCATTGAATCATCGATAAGGTCCTGGCCATCAAATACTAACAAATTTGGATATTCTTTCAAGTGTTCGCTATCAGTATTAATAATTTCAATAAATTTTGAAATCTTCCTACGATACTCCGACATAATATTCTCTGCTTCCTGGAGCAGGAATTTTCGCTCCCCCATACAAATACCTATAGCAATACCGGTAGCATGCAACCGTCCACAAGAATTCAAGAGTGAACCAAATTCTCTTGCATCACGCAATAATGTTCCTTTCTGTTCTTTTGTTAGAACATAAACCATGCCAAGAATGCTTTGAGATTCTTCAGCTGACATACCGTTTTGTAATCCATAGGTTATTAGTGCTTCGACAAGTGTTCGTCGCTCCTCACTGGACAAATCTTGAAGAGAACGCCATTCATCTCCTTTTTGTTGCGGTATTTTTGTGTCCCGCATGAAACGTAAGCACATGTCGCCATCACCGGTTAAACCCGGAAGAAAGGGGTCAGTGGTGTATTCAAGTGCTTGATAGATGGGTCGGGTTTCGCGCCCAAAGAGCCGGATATCGAGTCGCTCTTCTAATAAGCCGGCTTTAATGCCATCTTGAACGATTTTTTTGTTCAAGCCTTTCAATGCTTTTTTCTTTCCTTTATCCTGCCTGTCGGCAAGGGCACCAACAACTGCTATTGGCGCGGAGTCGATATTGCGTTCATCGAGGTGTTTGGCGAAGAAATAAGTCATTCCTGCTCCGCTGATTTCATCAGTGCCATTATAATTGTAATCAAAAGGGTTGATGTGTATGATTGACTCATGAGCGGGTTCTGTAATTGCAGGGTGATGATCCAAAATTAGAATTTTGCGATTCGCAAGATACTTGTTAATACCGGCCAGCTGGCCACTTCCTAAATCAGTGAAGATGATATTGTTCACTTTATGCATTCGCGAAATTTCACTTATAATGGGTAACTCAAGTTGTCTGATGCATCGAATGTGATAAATCTTTTGAGCGCGGTGCATTGCCTTCCCGATTATCCCCGCCGAGGTTAATCCATCAGCATCAATATGACTTATACAAAGAACTGTTCCTTTCATGTCCTGTACAAAATCAACTGCTTCTTTTATTTTTGCAATGAAGGCATTGTAGTCTTTCTTTGGTTTCGGAGCATTAGTTGACAAACAGATTACACCACACAAGGAATACGTTACAGTGCTACTTAAGTATCTTTATCTATTTCATTTATAAAGAACACTTAAAAATAAGAAAAAAGAGGGGAAAAAGCGATAAAAAACGACTTTTTTTTATCTAATAATCGTTGCTGCTGTTTCAGGGTTGTATTTAAAGTTCTGAGGGATAACCCCTTTCTTTTTGTAGTATTTCTGCAATCGGCGTATTTTAGATTCGATTTTTTGGAGGCCATACTTTGAATGGAGATCTTTTGGATGGCCCTCCAAATGCCGGCGCAAGGCAAGAGCACGCCTTACAAGATTTCGGAAATCCTCCGGAAAGGCAGGATATAATCCTTCACGTTTCATAACTTCAGTGATTTTCTGCTTAATCACTAACTTTGTAGAAGGAATACCATAGGTGTCACGTAAGACTGTCCCTATCATTGCAGAAGTTAACCCTTGTTTTGCTAATTCAATAATTTTTTGTTCAATTTCTTCAGGAGTTTGCGTAATCCACTCCGGGATTGTCGCATGGGAGGGGCGTTTTGACCCCGATTTACCTTTACGTCTAGAATGCATTTTCGCCATTTTTTTCACCAGTTTTGCTGATGTTTCGTATCGTGGGCACCATCCCATTCCCGTCCTAAGAAAATGGCTTTTCCTCGGGGAAAAGTGACCCGATTACGAACAGATAGCATTTCAGCCATCTTTCTTAACAAACACTAACTTCTGAGTATTTGTTAGAGCTTATTGTTGGAAGCGTTTAAAACTATTATTAAATATTACTATCCACTTCTTAATAGAGTTTTGATCGCTTGTCTCTTCTTATTCTGTTGGCAATTTTAGCAATGGCTTGAATTCAAAGACTACACAAGCTTTTCCACCGACTTTGACCGACGAGACCTTGCCATTTGAAGCCGCTACATGAACCTCGATTTTGTTTTCACGTTCCAGCGACTCGCCTTGTTCAATGACATGAACACCAGGCTGGGCAAAGCCACGTTCCACAAGAAAAGCAGCTAAAGCACCATTGGCTAAGGCAGACGCAGGGGACTCAGGAACACCACGAATAATTTCAAATTGTCGTGTGTAACAGGTTGAACCCTCATAATAAGTATCAAAAGTGTAAAGGTGAAGTCCGGAGACTTTGAACCGCCGACAAAGTCGTTCTAATTCATCAAATTTCGGCACAAGGGCATCAACCATTTCTTTACTCGAGATTAACACCAAAAGTTTCGGGCTTCCAGCATCAGCAACAACTAAAGGCAGCTTTTCATTAGATTCGATTTTATCTGAACGAATGCCTAATACATCTGCAAGTTTGTTCTTGTCAAATGTAAGCTCTTTGTATGAAGGATTTTTCAAGACGAGGTAAATCTTTTCCAGCGTTTCTGCTTGCCAGTGGAGCTCGCAAGTAAAACTGCCGATTTTGGTTTCAATAGTAAGTTTCTTTTTTTCAGGGGATAGTTTCTTTTGGGAAGCCAAAAGCCATGCTGCAGCAAGACATGCATGCCCGCTGAGAGAGATTTCTTGTTTTGGAGTGTAAAAAGAAAAGTGATAGTCTGCTTTTTCACTCTCTGAAACAAAAACAGTGACTGCTAAATTTAATTCACGAGCAATCTTCGCCCTAACTGGTGGTGGAAATTTTTTCTGTTTCTTTTCAAGAACAACTGCCGTTGGATTGCCAAAAAAGGGTTTCTCAGAGAACACATCCACTATATAGAACACTTATGCAGAGTCTCCTGTCTAAATTTGGTCAAGATAAATAGTGTTCAGTTCACTTTTTAAAATATAAAACTTTTCTTATGAAACCAACTTTTTGCTATGAGATTTGGAAGGAGGAAGCACCGATGAAAGTCAAAGCGTTTAAATAAAGAAGGTTAATTTCTTTATTTGGGATTCCTTATGCCAAAACGAGAACGCAAGCAAAAACCTCCCAAAAAGAAGAAAGAGAAAGCAAAGAAAAAGAAACAGGCACAATCAATAGCAAAAGAAGAAACCATTTCCAATAATATCTACAATCTCCTCTTTGATGAAATTGCTGCGTTTTATAACGATCTGAACCACATGAGTCTAAAAGCAATTCGTCAGAGTCTTATTCTTCTCGATGGAAAAATGCTATGGATTGAAAAATTAAGTGAACAAGACTTATTGAGGGAAAAAGGTTCAGAAGACATTATCGATATGGAATTGCAAATGCTAGAAATGGGAATGGATTTAGAGTCAGCGGAAGAGCTAAAAGATGAGTTCTCACCATTGGAAATGGATTTAACATTAGAGGATTTTAAAGCAGAAATGAATGAAGCAAAATCCTTCGGGCAAGAATTGAGGGAGCTAATTAAAGACATTGAAGAAGACACTAATCCAATTGATGAACTTGCCTACAAATTTTTGCTCTATGATCTACGCGTTTTTCTTGAACGAGCAATAAATGAAGTATTTCGTCTTCAAGGAAAAATCAATCGCCTCAAAAAGAAGGAAGGAACTGAAAAACAAATTAAAAACCTCCAGATAGACCAAAAGCGGGCGGTTAAGTCTCAGCTGAAGGAAATGCTTGCAAAATTAAAGAAAGAAAAACCAGTGCTGGTCTTTCCAGAGGAAAAAATAAAAGAATATAAAGAATTAACTGTTAAGCAAATAGTCGAAATTAAACGACAAGAAGAACAGCAATTCGATCAACTAGTAAAAGAAATTATGGACGATAAGGAAGGTTAAAGTTTGAAAGAGGATGTACTTTTAGGAACAATATCATACGAGCAAAATGAGTATTTCTTAACAACTAAAAAAGGAAAAAAATACAAACTTTATGCTATTGAACCATGGGAATCAGTGCCACCTGATTTTGATAGCGGAAAATTTGCTCCTTATGTTGGAAAAAAAGTCCGTGTTTTCGGCCGGGTGATGGAAGGAGAAATTTGGAATGCTATGCTGCAGCTTCCAGATCAAAAAGACACCATTCCCCCAAAACTCGATGATCTTTTAACTAAACAAGAAAAGAAAAAATGAGAGAAGAAAATCATTCTCTCTTTATTGCGTCCTCCGACGACCATATTTTGTGATATCAAAGAACGGATAGCGAACAATTTTTGCTTTCCGGGGTTTATCATGAATAATGATATTTAGCTGGGTATCCAGTTCTGTATACTTAATTGGAAGTACTGCCATTGCAATACCTTTGTTAGTGAGTGGGGAGATAGTACCACTACTAACTACTCCAATCTTTTTCCCGGTTGCATCTGTTATTTCATAGTTATGTCGAGGAATGCCTTTCTCCAGCAATTCAAGCCCTACACGCTTTCGTTGCAACTCCTTCAAAGTCAGCTTTCCATCTTCCCCTACAGAGGGGTATTTCGTTTTCAAAGCTTCTTGTCCGATGAAGAAAGGTTTAGTCATATCAATAAAAATCCCTTGTAAACCAAGGTCCATCTCGAAGGGATCATATTCAGGATTAAAGTCTTGCCCGGAAAGAGGAAGGCCTGCCTCTAATCGTAAAGTATCACGGGCGCCCAAGCCACAAGGTAAAAGACCAAATGGTTTTCCAGTCTCTAAGAGTGCTTCCCATAATTTTGTTGCTTTTTCTTTAATGGTCTCTTTCGTGTCAACAACAGTGATTTCAAAACCATCTTCACCGGTATAGCCTGTGCGAGAAGCAATAACATCAATGCCGGCTAATGTTGCTTCAAAAAAGCCCCAGCTCCTGGGAATCTCGACATCGGTCATTGTCTCGAGGATCTTCACTGCTTTTGGCCCCTGAAGAGCAAACATAGCTGAATCAAGAGTGAAATCATAATATTGAATATCCAGGTTTGAGTTTTTTTGTTTTTCACCATCAATAAAATTAATCATATGGTTCCAGACATTCACTCGCGGGCCGGCATTACAAACGAAAATAGCGTAATCTTCAGCTTTTCGCATCGTAACACAATCATCAAGCATACCGCCATTTTCATCTAAAAGGTAGCTATAACCACAACGACCATCAGCCAATTTCATAAGATTGCGAGGTAAGATTTTATCAAGAATGGGAAAAACATCTTTACCAGTAAAACGAAAGCGACCCATATGGCTGACGTCAAACAATCCTGCATTCTCCCTCACAGCGAGATGCTCTTCTTTAATGGAGGAAAATTGCATCGGAAGCGCCCATCCTCCAAAAGAAGCCATGTCTCCATGAGCAGCATGCCAATCATACAAAGGAGTTTTCATATCCGTCATATCTAAACCTCAACTGTTTGTTTTCTCTTATTGAAGGAAATCCTTCTATGAGATGTTGCAGTTGCTTCCATTTAAAAATGTTAAGGAAAACTAATGATTAAAAAAAGTGCCAACTCGCAATCCAGAAAATTACCGAGAGAAAACAAGAAAAGGTTGGTAGCGCGGGGTGGATTCGAACCACCGATCCCAGGGTTATGAGCCCTGTGGGCCAACCTAGCTACCCCACCGCGCTTCAGAAAGACGGTCTCTAGTAGTTTTTGTAAACAATTGATTTATAAGCTTTAGCTTTATTTTAACTCTTGTTTGATTTTTAAAGATACTGTGATTTTTTTTGTGAAAGGCAGATGAACCGGTTTTTTAACCAGTTTTTAATGAAAAAAGGTCCCTAAAAGTGCCATTTTTCTTACGTTTAGTGGAAAATTTTACTTAAAATCCATTTTTTGGAAGCGGAAGAAGGCACCACACAGTGCCCCAAGCAACAAAAGTGGGAAAATTACCAGAGAACCCCAAGGGGCAGGCTGAAAAATGACTTCACCACCTGAAACTATACCTACTGCCCAAAAAATAATCTCCAGAAGATTCGCACTTGGTGAAAAGTATTCCAAATGCCAGTTTGAGGGAGCGAACATATAAGCAGTGGAAAAAATTGAATCGTAAAAGAGCAACACAACAATTGAGCCTATAATAGCGAATGTTGGGGTTTTCACAAAAACACCTACAAGCATACTTACAGCAGTAATAGTTACGACATAGAGTATTATTGGCAAAATCGCCCGGAGGAAATAAATCATGGAATAGCCAACCACCTCTTTAAAAACCACTTCTTTTTCGGTTATTAATGGAACAATATCCATGCAAATTATAGAGAAGAAAGTGGAGGAAAGGACAATGGTTAGGCTCGTAATGCAAGCTGTGAAATATTTGGTTAAAAG
>Ga0164310_10000686_pt1 | contig 18452 bp, 28 predicted proteins | sample GuaBasSedimGuay1_FD_121795 | JGI IMG/M metagenome (GOLD analysis project Ga0164310, IMG submission 121795) | Subseafloor sediment microbial communities from Guaymas Basin, Gulf of California, Mexico - Guay1, Core 4569-9, 0-3 cm | ecosystem: Environmental > Aquatic > Marine > Hydrothermal vents... | reverse complement strand
ATGCGAAATCCTCGAACACGTAAGAGACCCCGTTCAAGTTTTGAAAGAAGCGAAAAGAGTTACCAAAGAGAAAATTTTGATAACTGTGCCAGACGAAGACAACTGGATAGGATTATACAGACCGAAAACACCCATCTGGAAGGAATTAATATTTCAGCTCAGAGATCCTGTTGAGCATGCGAGAGTCAGCAATCCTGAAGCTAAAGCATTCCACCAGGATCTTACGCACCTATATCACAACAGGTATTACGATGTGAAAATGTTGAAAGAACACTTAGAACTCGCTGGACTTAACGATTACGAGATGTGTATGCTAATCAAGGACGGGTGGGTATTTTTTGCGGTGGAGGTGGTAATTTGAGAATAATAATAGTTTCAACGGCGGAGAGAGAGTTGGATTTTAATGTTTATGGGGGCGAAGTGGTAGGATTTTACCTTGCGGAACAGTTAAACAAACTGAAAGACGAATACGGAATCGAGGAAGTTGCAGTCGCATGCTGTAGGAGGTCACGCCTCCCGAAGGGAGTTACGTATATTCCGACCGTAGAGCCAAAGGAAGACCCACACCACGACTGGATCAAAGAAGAGGAAGAAGCATACAATATCTACGAACCCTATCTTAAAGATTTCGAATATATCATTGATATGAGCTGGTTTGGATTCCCATACATCTACAAGCTCAAAAACCCGAAAGTATTTATCTGCCACGTCTTTCACGGAATGCCGTCATGGAACAGCAACCCGCCGATAAACGAAGACCCGAACTACATCGCCGCAAGCAGAGTCCAAGCCGACATGATTTTCAACCGTTTAGGTGTCGAAGCGACGGTAATCCATCACGGAATCGACACGGAACTATACAAACCAGCCGAAGATCCGAGCAGAGACTACTACCTCTTCTTAAACAGAATAATGAGGGAGAAAGGTGCAATCGAGTTCATCAAGGTCTGCGAGAGGGCGAAGGTGAGAGGTATTGTTGCTGGAGAAGACAAATTCGTCTCCGATCAAAATTATGTCGAGAAAGTCAAAGAGCTTTGCGAGAAGTCGGACTATGTCGAATACAAGGGAAGAGTTTCGCTTGAGGAGAAAATAGAACTGTTGCAGAACGCAAAAGCCGTAGTCGGACTTAGCATGTTTCCTTTCGTGGAGATATTTGGGCTTTTCTGTGCTGAGGCTTTAGCTACGAAGACCCCTGTCATCGCACTTGCCAATGGTGGACTAATTGACCAACTAAATTTCGGGAGTCTGAAAGATTTACTTTGTTATTCTGTTGAAGATGTCGTAGAGAAAATAAAAACCTTGGAGGACAAACGCAACTCGTTGTATTACGATCACTTGGCGTGGTCGAGTCGTGTAAGAGCTGTGAACTTCTTCAGCAAAGAGGTCATGGCAAAAAGGTATCTTGAGTTTTTGAGCCATGGCGATCGTAAAAGAGTCTGAGCTAAAGCCGAACTCTTTGCCGATTAACAAAATCATCTGGGGTGATGCACTAACTACTTTGAAAAAATTTCCTTCAGAGAGCGTGGATTGCGTTATAACGTCGCCACCTTATTGGGGACTGCGATATTATCCAGAGACTGAGAAGATTTGGGGTGGCGATCCTAACTGCGATCACGAGTGGAACGAGAAAAATTATTGTGTGAAATGCGGAGCGTGGCAAGGGCAACTCGGACTCGAACCCTCGCCAGAACTCTATGTCGAACACCTCATCGAGATTTTTAGAGAGGTCAAGAGAGTGCTTAAGCCACACGGCAATGTGTTTGTTGTGATTGATGACGTTTATTCTGGAAGCGGAAAGGGTCATGGCTGGTTAGACCCCAAATATCCGAATGCGAGAAATGGTAAGCTGAACCCAAGACAATTTGAGTATATAGCTCCCAGAAAATCTCTCTGCCTCGTTCCAGAACTTTTCGCAATCCACATGGTTTATAGGGTTGGATTTATCCTCAGACAGAAGCTAATCTGGGTAAAGAAGGTGCTGATCTACAAGGAGATGGAAACGATAGGAAATGCTATGCCTTCCTCAATTCGTGATCGAAACACGCATACATTCGAGTTCGTTTACCATTTTACGAAAGAACCGAAATACTACTACGATCAGCTTAGGCTACCATACAAAGACGAAACCATTGGAAGAATGGAAAGAGCAGAGAAATTGATGAGAAAAACGGGTTTGCCGATCTCTCCTAAAAACAAATACTATCAATCTCTTTTGAATGGAGAGATTGATAAGTATGGGCAGGCTGGAATCCTTACGGGTAGATATATAAGAAAATATGAAAATACTAAAGGTTTCACTTTTGCAGACAACCTTGCGAAGATTAGAGATGCTATGCGTGAGCAAGGGCTACCAGAGATCTACCCTTTGGGAGCTAACGCTCCAGATGTCATTCAAATCAACCCAGAGCCACTAAAGGATAGTCATTATGCTCCTTTCCCCACTAAGCTTGTGGAAGTTCTTATCAAAGTCGGTTGTCCAGAGCAAGTTTGTAAGAAATGTGGTAAGCCGAGGGAGAAAATTGTCGAGAGGCAAGTAGTTTTTGAAAGTGGTAGTGGCAAATCTGGCAGACCTCCAAGAGGAAAACACGAAAACGATCCTCAGGCTAAGAGTGGTAGCTACGATATTAGAATGGGACCTGTTCCGATAGTTCACACAATCGGATGGACAGACTGTGGGTGTAATGCTGGATGGACATCAGGTATAGTTCTCGATCCGTTCCTTGGCAGTGGCACAGTAGCTTTAGTAGCACTACAAATGGGTAGAAGATTTGTTGGAGTGGAGTTAAACAGAGAATATTGTAAAATGGCTTATCGAAGGATTAAACCATATCTTCAGCAGAAAAAATTGGTCGAGTTCGTCTGAGAATCGAAAACTTTAAATATCTTAGGGTGTTACGATAGATCGGTCGAGGTGGCTGAGGGGTTACTTCGCCGCTGGAGGACGGCTCGCTATGGGGGAAGTTCGATCCCCTCTTGAGACCCCTCTGCGAGTCCTCGACCAGTTCACGATCATCCGTTAGATTGTGTAAAAAACGGATGATTTGGATGGGGGGCGGGGCGACCGCCCCGACGACCTCTACAACCCTAAGCACGGTTTTCTGACGAAATCAAAACTTTTTTAAACCATAGCAAACATCTGCTAAAAACATGGCGAAAAAGAGAAAATTTTGGAAAGATTTAGAGGAACTCGATTCCATTATCGAAACTCTCGAAATAATGTCTGACAAGGAACTAATGGAATCCATTGAAAGAGCAAAGAGAGATGTTGAAGAAGGAAATGTAAGAGATTTTGAAGATTTTTTAGCTGAAATCGGTATAGATCTTTCCTCTGCGTCCGATCGACCTTGAAGTTGCGTGACCAAAACTTTTTTAAACTATAGCATACTTTTACTGAAACATGGCGAAAAAGAGGAAATTTTGGAAGGAAGTTAGGACGATATACAAGGCGGACAAGCTGAATAAAGAAGGATTTCCAGCATACTCTGGAACGCCAGAAATGGACGTAGTCAACGTTTTAATGACTGGGAGCACGGCAAACAGCTTTTACGTCGATGTCATCGACAAAATAGAAGACATTGTCAAAGTATTAACAGAGTTCGAGGATAACGAATTTCTGGCAAAAGCTACAGTATACGCAAGAGAACAAGGATACGTTAGAGAGATTCCAGTAGTTTCGTCGGTGGTTTTGTCCACCAAAGATTTGGGCTTGTTCAGAAAAGTCGTTCATAGGGTTTGCTTGTTACCGACCGACTGGCAGAAACTCATAGATGTCGCAAGGAGCGGCATGATAAGACAAGGGGTCGGCAGAGCGTTGAAGAGGGAAATCATAGAAGCTCTTAGAAACATGAGTGTCTATCACGCAATAAAATATCCAAAATCTGTAGAGGACATGATCAATGTTGCGAGACCACACGAATCGGTTAATCCAGTCGTTATAAAATATGTCAAAGAGAGAGAAACATCTGGCGATCCACAACTCGAAGCTCTGGAGAGGCTTAAGAGGACGGAGAACGAAAACGAAGTCGTGAAGATCATCGAGGAAGGAAGGTTACCATTCGAAGTCGTAACGGGGTCAGTCAAGAAAATGACTCCGAAGGTATGGGAAGCGTTGTTGTATCAAGCCCCGTATTTCAACCTGTTGAGAAACCTGAACAATTTCTTGAGAAACGGGGTGTTCGACAAATCGGAGAACTTGAGTTATGCTATAAAGAAGCTAACCAACAAAGAAGCTATCAGAAAGGCGAAAATCTTTCCGTTCAGGTATTACGTGGCGTGGAGGAGACTTAGAAAGACTATCGCTAAACCAGAAATCTTGAGTAGTTTGCTAAACGCCCTCGAAAAGGGGATGGAGTTGTCGGTGGACAACGTTCCAGAATTGGAGGGGACTGTTTGCATAGCTCCAGACGTTAGTGGGTCTATGGACTCAAAAGCTCTTGGGGAGTATTCCATGTTGAGGTGTAGGGATATTGTAGGGGTTTTCACGGCTATCATGATCAAAAAGTGCAAGAAGTTACCAGTAATCTTACCGTTTGAAAGTGAGGTCAGATTGGATTTGGTGGAAATGGCACTCGAAAAAGACAGAATGATGGATATAGCCAACACGATTGGCGTAGCACTTGGAGGAACGTCCCTGTCCGCTCCAGTGGAATATCTGATTAAGGAAAACATTGATGTAGATTACTTCATAGCTTTCACCGACAACGAAGAGTGGGTTGGTAGAGGTTTCCAGAGTGCCTTAATGGATTACATGAGAAGAGTGAATCCCGAAGTTAAAGTTTACTTGGTGACTCTTCAGCCATATAGAGATTATCCGACCTCACCACAACAAAGAAACGTTCACTATGTCTTCGGTTTCAGCGACAACGTTCTTAGATACATTGCCTCGGATGTCGAGGAGCAAATCAAGGAAATCGAACAAATCAATCTTTAATTTTCTTTATTGCAATTTTTAGGTGGTCTCCTGGTTTGAGCTTAAGTCTATCGACGATCGGCTTGGGGATCGTGACTTTGTTGCCAGCAGTAAATCGCACCTCCGCTACCGCATCCCACAGCAAATCTTCCAGTCGCAATTTGCTGAGCTCGTCTAAAATTTGTCTATCTCTCTCCTCCATGTTGGGAGTATATACCGAAACATTTAAGAATTTTTCGTTCTAATTTAGAACGGGAAAAATGACAGGGGGTGAAATTTCTGACACATGTCGGCATCGATTTGGGAACGACAAGCAGTGAGTGTTGTTGGGTGAACGACAAAGGAGAACCAGTAATAATCCCAGCGAGAGAAGGATCTTCGGGTGGAAAGAATTTCCCCTCGGTCGTAGCCTTTAAGGACGGTAAAATCTACGTTGGCTTACAAGCAAAAAGACTCCCGACAAACGACAAAATTACAGAATTCAAGAGGCACATGGGTTCGAACTGGAAATATTACTCGAAAACTCTCGGAAAGGAGTTTACACCGCAAGAGCTTTCGGCATTCGTCTTAAAGAAAATCAAAGAGGACGCCGAGTATTTCTTGAACAAGAAGGTTACGGGTGTCGTTATAACGGTTCCAGCGTATTTCGACGACAACCAAAGGCAAGCCACGAGGGACGCAGGCAGGATTGCGGGTTTGAACGTGCTCCGCCTGATCAACGAACCTACGGCGGCGTGCATAGCTTACGGTCTCGGTAGAGATGAGAGGAGCAAGGTTGCGGTTCTCGACTTAGGGGGCGGAACTTTCGACGTTTCAATACTCAGCATAGATCACGGGACGTTTCAGGTGCTTGCCACTGCGGGGGACACGCAACTCGGCGGTTGCGACATGGACGAGGCTTTGTATAAACACCTAATCAAGGAGAGACTCGATCCGAAACTCGAAGTTGCTGTGAGAGAGGCGATAGAAAGGGCTAAGATGGATTTAAGCTCCGCCGATAGCACCTACATTTTCGTTCCAGGAGTCCTTGAGGTCGAGGTCACGAGAGAGGAGTTCAACGAGGTGATACAACCAATCCTCAAACGACTGGAGAATCCGATCTTCCAAGCGTTGAGGGACGCTGGACTTAGCGAGTCCGACGTGGACAAAGTCGTTTTAATAGGTGGGGGAACTAAAGTTCCAGCGGTAAGAGAAAAGTTTGCTGAAATCTTCGGTGCTGAGAAGATCGTAGGTGGAGTCGACCCCATGAGAGCTGTGGCGATCGGAGCGGGGATAGTGGCTTCAGTCCTTGAGGGTCGGTGGAAAGGGGAAGCACCACTACTCATTGATGTAACTCCTCTCTCGTTAGGCGTGGAAGTGAAAGGCGGTCTATTCTCTAAGCTGATAGAAAGAAATACACCGATACCGTGCAAAGCTTCGAAAGTCTTCACGACAACGAGAGATTACCAAGACAAAGTTGTAATAAGGGTTTATCAAGGAGAGAGAGAGTTCTGCAAAGACAACATTTACTTGGGTGAATTGATCCTCGACGGAATTTTACCCGCTCCCGCTGGAGTCCCCAAGATCAATGTCACTTTCGAGATAGACGAGAACGGGATTCTTAGGGTGGTCGCAGAGGACTTGGGAACGAAGAGAAAGAAGGAAATAACGATTCAAGCACCGCACAGGTTGAGCGAAGAGGAAATCCAGAGGATGGTTAAGGAAGCTCAGAAATTCTTCGAAGAGGACAGGAGAAAGAGGAAGGAAATCGAGCTTAGACAGGAAGCCGAAAACTTGGTCAAAGCTGTTGAGAGCTTGCCAGACGAATACAAGTCGGAAGTCGAACCCCTCGCAAAGCGAGTAAAGTCTGCAAAGAGTTTTGACGAGCTTGAGAAAGCTGTTGAAGAGTTAAAGAAGAAATTAGCCGAGTTGAGTAGAAAAATCTACAGCGGTGGTAAAGTTGAAGGCGAAGAAAAAGGTTAGAATTTTGTGGATTAGTAGGCATAAGCCCCTCCCCGCCCAGCTCGACTATCTGAAGAAAAAACTCGACGATTTTGAAATCGTGATTCACAACAAACCCATCGCAACTGCTCAAGACGCCGTCAAGCTCGCCGAGAAACACGGAGCAGATTTTATCGTTCCAGTTCTGCCTCTCACGTTTATCATGCACTTGGTCGCCGAAGCGAAGAAGAAGGGTTTTGTAGTCTTGAGAGCCGACATGGAGAATCTACACTATTGTAAATCGCAACCCTGTCCCGACTTCAACGAATACACGGACACAATTTTACTCAGCCGAGACGTGAATACGGGAGACATAATATGCCGACATTATAGGTTTGTCGGCTTTAAGGTTCTTAGAGACATTAAACTAATTGAAGACCCGTTCTGAGGGGTGGTAAAAATGAAGGTTGTATGGAAAAAACTTGTTGGGAAAAGGGTTTTGGTAAGTTATAGGCTTCTGTGGAAATACCCTGAAGTCTTTGAGGTAAAAGTTCTTGAAGCATCTCCAAGCGGCAAATTCGTGAAACTTGAGCATTGCGATGACGGTATGACCGAGTGGAGGTCGGTAGGGACTATACGTTTGGTGGATATTTTAGATTAAAAAGGAATTATGTGGGGCGAAGAACACGACGAGGAATTCGAAACATTGAGACAAACCTACAAAACGCTAAAAAGCCAAGTCGAATACGTGCTACAAAGGTATCCGAGTTCGAGGGAACTTGATGAACTCTTGTGGTGGCTCGTCTTCGTGAAATTCTACCCCGACCTTGCGAGAGAATTCGGAGAGTGTGCAAGAAAAGGATATATCCCACAAGAACTTCTCAAAAAAGTTCCAAAATTTGAAACGATAAGCAGAATTCGTCGTAAATTCAACGAGCGAGGGTTATATTTACCTGACGATCCAACGATACTTAAGAGGCGAAAGAGATTTGAAAGACATTGGAAAAAATTAATGATTGAAGAAGATTAAAAGAGGTGGTCGATTTTAATGACTAAGGACTTAATAGAAAGACTTGGAGAGAGTTTTATCAAAAAGCAGTGTGCGAGGTGTGGATCAAAAAACATAGTCTTTTTTTACGAAGGAGTGATAGCGAGAGACATAATCATTGATGATAATGACATCATAGCAAAGTTCAAGGCGAAAGAATGGTTCTTGAATGGCAAATTTTATCTATGTAAAAAATGCGTGAAGGATTTTGCAAAACTCGTTGAGGACTTCTTTGAGGAGGTCGATTCCGATGGCTAAATGGATTATAACATTACCATGCATAGCTTTCAGCGTAAAAGAGCGAGAAATCATCCAAAAATACGGTTTTATGAAGACCAGGTCGATCTCAATGAAGGTTCATGATGTGGATACAATATGGGAATTCGAAGACCTTTTGGTAGAATTAGCGGATAAAAATCCAGCAATGTTTGCACCGCTAAGCCTACAATATCAACTCGTGCTACAAAGACATAAAACGTTCATTAGAATTATGGTTGTATTTGCATGGTTAGTAGGATTTTTACTTGGATTTTGGATAGGAGGTGAGTTTTGATGCTATGGAATACTATATGTAGGCGAGGATTCCGCACGGAGGTGATGTTATGAACGTGGAAGAAGATTTGTTAATCTCTCGTGCTTTACTTGAGTTGCACGAAATAAACAAAAAAGTGGATGAGTTGTATTTCTCTCGATTTCCAGCGAGCTGTCCGAAGTGCGGAAGTCTGAACGTAGTCGTCACGGGAACGACACCTAAGCGGGTTAAATACCTCTGCAGAGATTGCGGTGAGAAATTCCAGAAAGCGAAAGACAAACTCCCGCATATCCTCAGCAACGATAACGTAGAACCGTTCGAAACTCCTCCACAATCCTAAAGCAAATTTTTTATATTTTTGTTATCAAGTATCCTGTGGGGGACACCAATGTCTTCTCAGTTGCAACTTCAAGAACTGGAAAGATTTAGGAACAAAGTTAGGACTCGTGTTTTAAAGAAATTCACAGAAATTCTAAGCGAAGAAGAGTTGGATTTCAGCAAGTTGAGTTACGACGACCTCGTTGCGATCATCTCATCCGCAGACGTGTCCACACTCGAAGAAGTTTCCGACTCGATTCTCGACAACGACAAACTCTCCTTCGACGAGAAGATGAAGTTGTGGTCTCTTATCGACGAGAGGATCAGAAAAGATGTAGGATTCTGACGGAGGGGTCGTCGTGGCGGACATCACCAAATACATAAAAAAGATCGAGAAGGCTAACAGAGCAAGCGAATTGCTGAAACTCAAAAAGGCAATTTTGTCGGATCCAGACCTGTCGGAGGGTGATGTTAAAGTCTTGATTGGTATACACCTAATGCCGAAGCTCAAGAAGTTGGCGAAGGGTAAGGAAATCTACATGGATTCAGCCACCGAAGCACTCTCCGAATTGGAAGGTATCGTCGACTCAGACTTGTTCGAAGCTCTCGAAGGTTACCTCCTCGTTGAAGCTCCAAATAGGTATAAGTCCCTCGAAAGCTTGAGGAAGAGAGTTCTGAGATACATCCCAGCGTTCATAAAATACGTCCACAAGTCTAAAAAGAAAGTTTTGAGTCTCCAAGATCTCGATAGGGACAAGCTGAAGACGTTCCACGTCGAGAGATTCATCGACTCAAGAACTGAAAGCGAACACGAGAGATACATGATAGCCTCATATCTCAATGCCTTTGGAAAATGGCTCGAAGAGAACTACAGAGGATTCGAATTCCCTAAAGTAAAGAAGAAAAGACCTCGAAAGAAAGAGATGCCAACGTTCTTAATCGAAGAACTGAAAGAAAGAAAAGACAAAGCAACGGTTTTCTTAAGGAGAGAAAGGAAAGGAGTTCCGAGAAACTTGAGCGAACTCGACAAAGTCTTTTCGGCGTGGGATTACATTACCGAAAGACTTGAGCCACTAAGGAGGGAACAACTTAGAATTTATCTGAGACTGCTACTGCAAACTGGTTTGAGACCCGAACACGCTCTATCTTTGAGGGTTGAAGATTTCTTAGAAGAAAATATCAGCTACATTGAAGACGTGTGGGGTAGAGATTTCGTTATTGTTGCAATTGCCAAGGCTTTGGAGAGGGAAAGGGTGGCGATGGGATTATCCCCTTCAGATATAAAACAAGTTCCAGAGGTCACTTTTATTTCGGCGGACTTATATGATAACATAAAGAAGATGATAGACGATTTCGATCTACCAGTTGACGCATTGCTGTGTAACGTTCCCCATAGCACTCAGAAAGATAAGATCGTAAGGGTTAGGAAGATTACAGGCATCGATTTCAACAGATATGACTTAAGAGAGACGTGGGCTTCGGTAGTGTATAATGCGACGGGATACGACTTAAAGCTGGTTAAGGATTTGGGCGGGTGGTCAACAGCTAACATACCAATTCAGGTTTATATAGCTACAATGAGTCCTGAAGAAGCTGTTAGAATTGCCAAAAAATACGAAATCTTCATACCGAAGAGTGCAAAGGCGGCAGTGGACAAGATTGAGGGTGGTATAAGTCCTAAAGTTGAAGCTCTGGTGGAGGAGATTAGAAGACTCAAAGAGAAGTTGCAGAAACTCACAGGTGGCGGAGTGGAGGGGGTAGAAGGAATTGAATAGAGATCCCTACGAGATTCTCGGAGTGCCGAAGGACGCAAGTCGTGAAGAGATCGAGTCGGCATTCAGGAGGCTCGCAAGAAAATACCACCCCGACCTCAACAAAGCACCCGACGCTCGCAAGAAATACGAGGAAATCGTTTGGGCATACAACCAAGTCAAAAACGGTCAAGTTTTCGACATCGACTTGAAAACTAACATTTTCTTCGAAGACTTTGAAGTTGACACGGAGAGGGTAACGAACTTGTTGTCCCAAGTTCTCAAAGCTTTCGGCGTCAAAGCGGGAAGGTTCGTCGTGAAGTTCAAGTGTCCTGTCTGTGGGAGAGAGTGGGAAGAAGAATCTCTCGTAGAGGTCGACGGAGTCGTAGAGGAAATTTGCGGGAATTGCATAAAAACTTCGATTAAAGGAAAACCTTTTTAAACGTTTTTGCGATATAACTAACATGGACGTGGAAACATTCAGAGTGCTGTTGCATTTCGTGTCGGAAAAGGAGATAAACGTTGACGTGGCAGAGTCTCGATTCCGAAAAGACGTTCTACAAGTTTTAGAGCACTTAGGTTGGATTGCAAAGGATGATGGGAAGTATAAATTCGTAGCAGACTTAGACACGGTGGCTGAAGAGTTGTGTAAGAGTAAGGAAGCTAAACTCAACGTCCCCTTCGTGAGTAAAGTGTTTAGATCTACAAACGCATACCTACTACCCATACCACGATACATTCTCAACACGTTCGGCATAAAGCCGAGAGACTTGGTGGTCTTAAAAATCCAAGACAAAATCGTCAGCGGACTCGTGAGTGGCGACAAGGGATTGTTCTACATTCGAAAGAAGTTCTGGAACCTTTTGAACATCGAGCCTGGCACTGAAATAGTGTGCACGCTCATCGATGTTTATCACGGAGGGGACAAGGGTGCTGAAGAGTCTGGTTAATCTCTTCCGCAGAAAAGAAATAAAAACGGTGACTCCCGTCAAGCGAGTTAAGAAAGTCTATCGTTTGAAATACTCCGACGAGGTGCAAGAACCCGAAGAAACGACAGAACTCGTAGAAGAAAAAGGTAAAAAGGTGGAGAAAAAGAGCGAGAGTAAAAGCAAGAAAAGGGATAGGAAAGAGAAGAGACGCAAAAGCGAAAATTTCGACGATGTCGAAGGTGCGATCGAACTCCTTATCGAAGCGGCGAAGAAACTCGCATGTCCGTTCTGCAGAGCGAGGATCGTCCACGAGATCAAGTATCTGCTGACATACGATTACAAAAGTAAGTTGATAGAGTCGGGCGTAGATCCGAAAGACGTGGACACGGTTTTCGAGGAGCGTTACGCAAAAATAGTCAATAAGAGAGTGGAAAAAATCAGAAAAGAGCTTGGAGTTCACGAATTCGAGCTGAGGGAGTCCGCAAAGGCTAAGGCGAAAGAGCTTCTCGGATAGAAAAAAACATTTAAATTTTTAAGTGTAAATTGGATTAATGTTTGAGGTCATGCCGATGTTGATCGGCACGCTGGTAGTGGTAAGAACTGTGTGGGGTGGTTTAAATGGAAGGGGAAGGGAGCAAGTGTCAATTAGCGATTAAAGAAGCTCTGAAGGAGGCTTTAAAAATAGCACTTGAGGAGACATCTTCGAGCATTTGCAGACCAGAGGATTTCGATAAAGCGTTATTGGAAGTTCTCGGAGAACTATTGGGTGTAGAAGTAAATCCAACGAGTTGCGAACTCGTCTTAAAAGAGCCACCGACAGCGAGAGTTTGCAAGGATTTCTACGAGCAGAGAAGATGGGTAATGTGCAAAGCACATCAATTGTTGAAGGAATGGAAGAAGGAGGGTAAAATCGCCGACATAGGGGAAGCGATCGAGGAAGCTTGGGACGAACTCAAAGAGAAGTGCCTTGAGGCTGGATACCCGATCTAAGCATGATAGATCAAGAACTATTAAACAAAATAAGAGAAACGGTAAGAAACGTCTTTACGAAGCATTTCGGAGATGAAACTGTGGTAGAAGAAATTCCCAAAGATGCCGAAGTATTGGAACTTATTTTGCTGACGAACCCGACATGTCCTGCGTGCGAGGATTTGAAAAGAAAGATAGCTCACGCTTTGCAAGAAGGGTGGATTAGAGAAATTCCAGCGACGACAGAAGAAGGTAAACGAATCGCTCAGGAATTGAACATAATGAGCGTTCCGCAACTCATCGCTCGCCTGACGGACGGACGACTCGTTAAGTGTAAATACTGGTTTGAAGGTGACGATTTCGTATTCGATTTCGATGTAAAAAAAAAGTAAACGATAGCGAGAGGAGAGATAACAATAGCACGATTTTAGAAACCTACGAGGGCGACATTGCGATAACTTGCATGGACATTTTGTTGAGAAATCGTTTAGCTGGCATTTTGCGTGGGAAATACGGTGACAAATTCGACGATTGGTGGTATAACAACGTTACGGCACCTTTAATGTCGATGCCAAATTGTCCGTCGGGCGATTTTATTGGCTTCGGAAAACCAAAACGACTAAAGCGGAAGCGGAAGAAAGCCAAAAAGACGAGGAGAAGACCGAAACTCGGCATCGTCGGACTGTGCAAAGAGGCAAAGGAATTTCTTATCAAGTTCGACGAGAGAGTCAAAGACATCCCCGAGTGCGATTTTATCCTGTTTGCGGAAGTCTCCGAGGGAGAAGGTGTTAAAGTAAGGACAGAATATCAACAGTTCTTAACGGAGTGCTTGAAGACCGTCGAAGGCTCTCAAAAGGAGAAGTTCAAGAAGTGTGCTTTGAAATGGAGGGAGCTGAAACAGAAAAAAGGAGGTTAGAATTTTTCAACGATCTCGATAACTTCTTTTAGAGTTTCTATCCTCGCCTTGACGATCTTTTTTAGTATCGTCACGCTTTTGTCTGGGGGTTGTCTCTCAAGAAAGTCCAGCTCAACCTCTGCACGTTTCAACAACTTTTTTATCTCGTTTACGAGAGCTGTTTTGTCCACGAGATTCACCCCCTTTTCGCTATACTTAACCAATTTGAAGACATAACCCTCAAGTTTAGTCCCGTCATCTTCGGTAAAAATGCTCGGATACGACTCGATCAGAGTGTCCACGCCAATGCCTTCCGCCAAAGAGTTTAATTTCTTTTTTATGTAGTATGCCATCTTTCTGTCCACTTCGATGAAAACGCTCTCTCCCTGTAAGAGTAATTTTAGAATTTCGGCGTAAGGAATTTTCTTTCTCGTCTTCAATTGAACTTTTCTGTCAGCGACAGGCAGAACCTTTAATTTATTAGACATCGTTGGACAAATTGACAGAATTAGTTAAATACTTTTTGTTGTAATTATTTTCGAGGTGAGTCGAGATGGCGGCACCAGGAAGAACGGCTGGAAACCCGAACTCGGATATTGGTGTAAAGTGGTATTACAAGCCGAGCATGGGAAGACTAATCGGTAGGATTCCTGGAGTCGTGAGGAAGAGTGCGGCTGTGTTAGCAGTAAATGCCGTCCTTGAGGGTCACAGAGGTGCTGAGAGTCCCGCCGCAAAGTGTCACGGTCTTCCTTGGAAGAGATTCGTTAGCTGTCTGAGAAAGGAGATGAAAGAGCTAATGGACAGAACCAAGGCGGAGAGAGAGGCTAACAAGAGAGCAATTGCGGAGAGATACAACATACCTGAATCGACCAGGGTGGAGCCAGTCTGGAAGCAGTTTGGAATTCCTCCAGCAGGAGGTAGAGAGTAAAATTCTTCTTTTTTCCTTCAGTTTCTGAAAAATTTTTAAATTTCGTTTCGAAAGTATATTTATGCGTGGGATAGCAATCCCTTTTAAGTATATTGTCCCTATCGATTTGGACTACTTAGACCTCCACAGCAAAGGTGTCGTTGTCGATGGCGACTCAAAAGCTGTTATCGTTTTAGCTCCAGACGATGAACTCGTGAAGTCTTTGGAAAGGTTAAAGGGGGAAGGTAAAGTAGATTACCGAGAGCTTACACCCGAAGAGGTTAGAAGATACTCCGATCTCGCTTTGTTCGGTGGTTAGAATGGCAAAGAGAAAATACAAGAGGTATTCCAAGCGGGAACTCATCCGAAAGCTAAAGTGGGATTTGAAAAATCGCTACGGAGTCCCCGAAGAGCGAATCGACCACATAGACTTTGAAGCAGTTATCAGAGATGGGATGACAAAAATCGAGGGGCGAGAAGCTCTTCTTAGGGAGTATCCTTGGTTAAAACCTTATTTCACTAAAAAGGAAGTTCAAAAGATAACGAAAGCTGAGGAAATCGAAGAGAATTTGGCTAAAAATGCCGAACTTTTGACCTACACGGTGGAGCAGGCGGAGCGGGGCGACGAAGTCGCAAAAGACATACTAAAAGATCTCGTTAGGAAAGCGATCGTGGAGAAGGACAAGGATGCGATCGAAGTAATCAAGGAAGCTTACGACATGAGTCCTGGAGACTTCATCGGTAAAGTCCTGATTCCAGCGGGGATTTTCACAAAAGAAGACATGGATAAACTTATCGAAGAAGTTAAAAAAGTGAGACCGCCACCCCTCCCGCCTGAGAAAGAACAAGAATACCTCAGAGTCGTTGAAGAGCTTAACGAATCCTTAAAGGACTTGTCCGATTTCTTCAAGAAGCACACTTTGGAGGACTTGAGGAAGATAGGCTACGCTGGAATCAAAGCTCTTCTCGACAAATACATAGCTGATGTCAACCTCAAGATAGAGAAACTTGAGCAATTGAAGAAAGAACTCCCGCAGAAAGAGAGAGAAATCGACAGGTTGATTAAAAGGGCGAGAAGAGAAATCAAGAACGCCGAGAAGATAGTCGAAGGAATTAAACCTTACGACATCGAGCAAGTGATAGAGAAGGCGGTATCCAAAGTTTCCGAAAAGGTTGCGGAAGCCGTCTCGAAAACTCTCGAAAAACACCTCGGAAGCCTCGCAACCCTCTCGAAAGAAATTACCAAAATTTCGAAGGCTGTAACGGGTGAAGTCTCTCCAGAGGAGTTAAAGTGGTGTTGCACGTGCTCTGTTATCAACTGTAAAAGACTTGCTGTTAAATTCTATGAGAACAGGGCGTTTTGTGCAGTTCACGCTAAGGAGCTTGAGAAGACGTGGCGTGAAGAGGGAATTCAACCGCAATGGAATCCCGACGACATGGGAGTATGCACGAGGTGCGGAAGACTTGTTAAGGTATTTAGGTGCAGTGGCGGGCTGATTTACTGTTTAGACTGTGCACTCGAACTCAGCGATAAGTTGCTGTTCGACGACGAAATGCTACCGATGAGGGAAAAGATGAGAACTCACATCAAAAGAATAATGAAAAAACGACTTCAAAAATAAGAAAGGAAAAATCAAACTTCTATATCCTTTTTGGCTATTGCGTATAGAGTAACTAATAGCGTGTTGTTGTTTGCGATTTCAGGATCTTTCAGCTTTAAGGCTTCCACGACGTCCTCTGGTTGAATATCTCTTTTGTGAATCTTTGCGTAGGTGTAAGCAATTCTGAAAATAGATAGTTCAAAGTTTCTGTATGACGAATCCGTTAGCTTTGAATCCCTTCTTAAGTCCATGTAGGCTCTCATGATCTTCTTTATTCTTTCAATAGTTTCCTCGCTCGCTTTCGGATGGAATCCCGAAATGTATCTGAGATACTGAGCCAGCTCGTAAGCGGGTCTCCCGATGTCCATTTCACCGAAGAATTGTTCGACGAGATTATCAACGGTCTTTTTGCGTTCATCGAGTGAAGGCTTCTTCAGTTCAAAGACAAAATCGAACCTGTCAACGAGCTGAGCTGTGAACTTGTTTATGTCGTTTGCCGTCGCTATAACCCTCACCTCAGCGTCGAACCACTCGTCTACTTTTCCTACCGTAACTTTGAACTTTCCGATCTCCATAGCTTGTAACAGTCCTTCGAAGTCTTTTGCTTGTGCTTTATCAAGCTCATCAATCAACGCCAAACCTTTGTGTGCTCTGACTAATGCTCCAGGTGTCGGCTCTTTTCCTCTTGCGTCAACCGTTAAACCGACTTTAGACATTCTCAGAGCGTCGATGTATTCTGTCTTAATGCCATGAGGTGCTAAGTAGGTGTCGATCCACCTGATAAATTCTGTCTTTGCGGTTCCAGGCTCACCCCATAGTAGACAATGTAATCTTGCCCTGTGTGATCCAATGTCTGATTGAGAAGCTAAAACGAGAAGAATAGCTCTTCTTATTGTATCGTATTTTTCTCCCTGGAGATGTGGTGCTATAAGAGATGCTAAGTAGTCGAACAGAATTCCTTGAGACTTCAACTCTTCCCAATATTCTATGAGTTGTTTTAGTCTTTGCTTTTGCTCTTCGTATATCTTTTCATCACTCTCTTTTATCATTTGTTCAACTTCTTTTCTGATTTCCTTTACTTTCTCCTCTTTTTCTTCCTCTTTTTCCTCAATCTCCTCAAGAATAGAGTAGTATTCGTCCTCTCCGAGTTCCATGATTAACCATTGTTCCAATAGTTCTTCATGTTTTTGGTCGATGTATTCATCTTCGGTTTTGTTGTCTCTCATGATTTCTTCGAGACTCTTCGTCAAGGGAACTCCAATCTTTTGGCTTAATTGCTTCATGTTTTCGTCAAAGTGGAGTTTTTCATCTATTTCTGCCTCTAAATCCACAGTTTGTGGATCTATGCCATGCTTTAATAGTAGTTTCTTAGCTAATTCGATCTGTAGTGCTTTTGGCATCGGTTTTCCTTCTTCAATTTTCAATCCATGCATGTGAAAAATAGTGCAAAAAAGTTTAAAAATGTTTTGGTTAAAAAATTAGTAAAGCTTAGATTGTTTCTTATCGAAAGAAGATAGCTTAACTTGAGCTGGCTGGCGTTCCACTCGTTCAATAGCTCTTTTAGCATCCTTCAAAATCCGAATAACCTGCTCTATATCCGTTTGAAGCATATATCTGCAGTTCCACTTTTCCATGATGTTTATAGCCTCCTGAATTTTCTCTTTAGCTCTTGCAATCATCGACCACCACCCGCAAAAGGACACCCCTCACAACTGAACTTACACTTCAATTCAAAGTTGATAAGTGGATTCTCCACGCTAATGGCATAACTACAGTAGAATATGCTAAAGCCGTTGAAAACTTTGTATCCGTGCTTTCTCAAAATTTCGCATGCCTTGTCCGTTAACTCCTTGAGTCTTTCTGGAGTTGTTATAACACTCGGACAAAAATCCCATGATGTTCTGGCACAATAGATCCCTTCGTAGCTCCATGTTACTCCTGTTTCTTCTTTCAGAATACCCAACACTTTTTTAACTTCTTTAACGCATGCCGCCTCCATGTTTAGGAATAAGGTAAAAAAGTTTAAAAAAGTTTTGGTTTAAAAAGAAGAGAAAGAAAAAAGAAAAAATAGTTTAAATTTCGAGCAAATCAACTCCTGTAACAAGTTGTATTTCTGTTACTAATTTCTCGTAAGCTTTTTTAAGTATTGCTTGTGCTTCTACCTCTCTGATGTCTATATCTTCTTCCTCTTCATCAAGCTTTTTAAGCTCGTTTATAGCGTTCTCTATTATTGCGTATAGCTTGTTAAATACATCAATTGTTTCAATTGTCATGTTTTCTTCGCTCCATCTCTCCGTCAAGCTTCCTCTCCGAGCCCATGTGTTACCCCCACCGTATGAATAGATTTTGCAATACTTTCTTCCCTTCTTGATTTTCCACCCGTCCCAGTAGCAATTTCCATACTTGCACCCAAGCGGTCTAACAACTCTTTCAACGAATATCTCTCTTTCGTTTCCTTCGTCATCTATGTAGAATCCCTTACAGTCTGCATACACAATACCAACCATTTCTACCACCTCAGAATAATATTCGTAAAAAAAGTTTAAAAATGTTTTGGTAACTGAAATTAACAATGTTTAACTCTGAAGCGTTTACCCGTTTTTTTATGCACTACCACGCTTTTATATGCTAACCCGCCTCGGCACAGCCAAGGCTCGAAAAAAGGTTCAGTAT
>Ga0164310_10000684_pt1 | contig 18473 bp, 26 predicted proteins | sample GuaBasSedimGuay1_FD_121795 | JGI IMG/M metagenome (GOLD analysis project Ga0164310, IMG submission 121795) | Subseafloor sediment microbial communities from Guaymas Basin, Gulf of California, Mexico - Guay1, Core 4569-9, 0-3 cm | ecosystem: Environmental > Aquatic > Marine > Hydrothermal vents... | reverse complement strand
CGTCTTGACCAGACCTTATCCCTTGCGGGGGTCGCGGTACGGGCCGAAGACTTCTGGACAGCCGAACCGGGAGCCAGACGATCCCAGTTATGCTTCTGGGAGTTTTTGCCTTTCTCCGTGATGTGCTTACGGAGCCGAGCCTCTGACTGCTGTGCCAGATGGCGGACATTTTCTTCAAATGTCTCGATATAAGCTTTGCTGATTGTGATAGCCACGTTGAGCCTCCTTATCAAAAGTTGAAAGAAAAGTTTTCAAGCGTTCCCTGTGAGCTACCCGAAAACGGACTCAAGTGGGTTAAAGGTTAGTAACGTTACGCGCTTGCGATTTCCCGCAGTTTAACCATTTGGTCGAGTGCCGCCTGATGGCGGGGATGAGACGCAACCCAATAAGGATGGGCTTTGTTATTCATCGTTTCGCTGATTTTGCTCTCAGCCTCTTCCTTGGTTATGCCGCCGGAGTCGCTGTGCTGATTAAGGATTTCCTGCCCATCGGCGGAAAGCTGACCAACAAGTCCGTGCATCCATCGCAACGTACCTGCATCAACCGTCCCCGATTTGATGGCACTAATCAAACCCTCAGGAGCCTTCGTTTTGGTAGCTAACGACAGAACGAGGTCTCTTCTCCGGTCTTCCCGGACACCCCATTCCTCTGATAGTTCCGCAAGTTCGGTCTTGTGGGCCTTCTCAGCATTTAAAGACGCGGTTATATCCAGTTCGGCCACCGCTTCAATCAGTCCGGCGGCCTGCTTCTGTGTGATACCCAGTTTGTGCATGATTGGGAGCATGGTATCGACACGGTTTTGATCTACTTCCAAACCTTGTGTGTCGAGATCGGGCATCTTATATCCCTCAACCGTTTCCGGCAAACCCATTGACCTGAGAATCGTGGTAACTGCTTCAGGGTCTTCAAGGTCTACTGCCGGAACAAGCTCAGGAACATGGTTCTGGAGCTTCTCCAGAAAGGATTTCCGGTCTTCCTCACCTGCATCCTCACCCGGAATCCGTATTGAGTTTCCGAGGTGAGACCTGAGATCACCAATCTGTTTTGCAAATGCTTCAGGAGAGTCTGAGTTTTTAACCTCATCCCACTCCCTCATTGATTCGGGCAAAGTCTGTACCCAGTCTTGCTCTCCATTCCCCTGACCGCCGCCATCATCGTCGTCGGCCATACTCCGTAGTTTCATCTTCATCCTATTTAAGTTAAAAAGCATCAATTCCTCCGAAATTTTCTGTTGCGATATTCATGAGATCCTTAATAAAAAGGACTACCTCTCGCCTCCCCGCTAAGCGGGCCATTTCGTGGGGGTTCTCACTGAAAGTTGTACCATCATGGAACTCCTCACACAACAATTCAAGTCCCTCCTTTCCGTCTGGTGAGCTAAAAGCTCGGAACATTATCCCTGCACGACGCAGAGTCTCTTCGTTATATTTAGGCCGCCTGCGCGCCTGCGGCATTTTGACCTTGTCCCTGTCCACCTGCTCCTCCTTGTATTGCTTCAAGTCCACCTAAGTTTCGAACCGTTTCAGATCCTTCTTTAGCCATCGCGAGTGCCTGCATTTCCTGCTGTTGCTTTTCCCTCTGCTTCTTGAGAGCCAACATTTCCGCTTTACTTCTAATCAGATGCGTAGGTACGTTGAGCAGTCTACCTGTCTCGCGCCCAACGTCCTCCGCCTTAGCCAGATCCCTGAGTTCAGGATAAATCTCAAGCATCCCACCCATCTGGCCCATCCACCGTTCGATAGAGGCAACAGAATCCAGTTTCTGTGCTCTGGCCATCGGCCCAAGATACCGAACGTCTATGGTAGGATTGTATTTAAGGACTTCCTGAGGCGGCGCAGGCAGTTTACCTGCCCGGTACATACTGTTGAATGTGACCTGAATAAGATTATCAAGCCAGTCACTCTGAATCCTACCCAGAGTGGGGCCAAACAATCTCTGCATCTGCTCATAACGCATCTGAACTTCTACTGTGGTCATCCGATCCGCATCCCTGAGCTTCAGTTGATCGCTGAAGAACTTAGAATTGATACTGTCACGAATGTCACCCAGTAAAAGCTGTGCAAAATCTAATCTCTGCTTGCTCTCCAGAGTCTTGACAGCCGCCGGATCTCTTGCCACTGTCAGACCTGCGGCACTAAGGTCGAGATCTGAAAGCAGTCCCCTGTCCGGTACAATAATAGGTGGATCTACAGCTTTTTCTCCCGCGCGGAAGATCAACTGTATTTCCTTGTTGGCTGTCAACACATCTGGCAGAGCAATCATGCCGGGCGAATACCCGAACTTACTTCCTACGGATTTTCTCCACTTCGGGATGAAGACAGGCATTTCAAAATAGCCGCCTTCCTCTCCGAGTAGCGACGCATCCTTGAGTAGAATGTATTTATACCCGAAGGGACGGAGCTGAGGTGCAAGCGGTTTGGAGGTATCGGCGTTATCCGCACCCGGTCGTGGGTAAATACAGAAGATGAGCTTTTGTCTATCGACTTTTCCTTCATTGGCTTTATCCTGTATATCTTTTGGACATTTGTCCCCAAATTTGCTGAGGAATTGAAGGGGTGTCCAGTTCAACTCCCTGAAGAACCGGATAACGTCCCCTTTGTAGTCTGTCTCAAAGAAACACTCTCGAACCGGGATTGACTGGTAATTGAAACCCTTCATATCCAGATCTGATCCTACCATTTCCCCTGCCATCGCCGCCGTTCCGAAGGATGTTAGATCTGATAAAAGCTCGCCCGCTTCAAGGTTGAAATTGCTTAGCTGTATGGCGTAATACACGCGTCTGGCACATTCTTCAAGCCATACATTGGCCGGGTTGCTATTTCGAAGCGCTCCCTCTGAGAAGGTAAGGTCAAACCACTGAACGCCGGATGGGACAATAGCCCCTTGAATAGATGCCGAGAGGTTTCCATTCGCTTCAATCGCTGTTGAGTCGTAGATTTCTCCCCTACTCCAACGTATCTCACTCTCTGATCCGTGGGCTTGAAACATATCCCCGCGAAACGGCCAGATGAAACGCTCAATGACGCTCCAGATACCTTCAATGTTGCTCCTCTCGCTCTTAAGAGTTTGATATGTTCTTCGGCAGGTTTGATTATCCATCAGATAACTCTCCTAGAGGGTCGTGACGTTACTACCCTTCCGCGATTCTCGTCCCCGAGCAGGTACATATCATCTACGGAAAGGGAAGCACCGTTGTTAAGTGAAAAAGCCCTGTGCATACCCGGTCTTATGAGGTCTGCCCTAGGATCTCCCGCTGATCTGATCACTCTAGGAACCTTCCGAACCATTGAAGTTGACAAAATGTCAACCGCTTGTGCTAAATACTGAAACGAGTCCGCCCCATTTGATGCCCAGTTATGGAGAGGCTTACTCGCATACGTGCGCTCGCGCTCATTGTACCTTTTCTTATAGTTCATGAGCGTATGTACGCCCGGCTGTGTATTATCAGTGTCGAAGTAACACCTTGGAATTATCGATCTCGCCCCTTGTATCAGTTCATCCTTGGACATCTTACTTAAAATTGTAAATTCGTAGTTCAAATCACGTGCTATTTCCCATCTGGTGCGCCCATCTGCAGAATAGTCACGTACTTTGATATCGTGAGGAGCGAAATGTTCACCATATACATAAGGTAGGCTTTGGCAGTATTTAATGTAGTGGGGCATACCCTCACCCACATTTTCATAATAATCGATCAAGCGGATCTCGTTGCCTAGGAGTTGAAAAAACCATATAGCGTTAGCATCACCAACGCCCAAATCCCACACATCATAAACGGGAAGCGAAGGATCATGAGGCACATTCTTAATTCTACCATCCGCCCTTGTTTGTTCAATAAGATTCGCAAAATACGCTCCCACAACACCCGCCATCCATGAGCAGTAGAACTCCTGCTTGGCTCTGGCCTCGGGCATACCTGATTTTATTTCGTCTTGGATGGCTTCTTTTGTTGGGATTCCCGTGTCTTCGCAGGTGAGATACTGGACGTACCACTGGGGGTGTGCGAGGGCAAAGTTATAGAGGTCGTAGAAGTGATTTTGTCCACGTGGAGTACCATTGAAGATAGCCCATCCACCATTTTCTGCAAGTATCGGGCGAAGGTAATCCCAAGCTTCGGGTTTATGCAGAGAGAATTCAGTAAATACAATTCCGTACGGATTCGTTCCAACGATCCTGTCAATTTGGTCAGATCCTTGGAGTTTAATTTGACTTCCATTTACGAGATCTATCCTCATATCGAGCTTGGTTTTATTCTCAATCAGTTCCGGCGGGATATAATCTAGGAATCTTTTCCCCTCAAAGTCAAAACCTTCCCAGATGATCTGCCTGACCTGATTGTAGAAGGGAGCCATATAGTAATACAGTGCTCGTCTCTGCATTGCTTTGGCTATGAGGATATTCCAAGAGAGGATATCCTTCCCATTCCGGCGGGGAATGACGAAGATCCCTCTCTTGAAATCCTCATGCATCGTTTCATTCCAAGGTTCGACTTGGTATTCGCGATGTTGAAATCTATGTGGTAAGCTTAGTTCCATGTTATTCTTTTACTTGGTGAGAGCATCTAGGACAGTAATGTCCGTATACATACCTATATCCACAACATTGACAGGTTATACCTAATATAGACATTCTTACCTCCGTTTACTCAGAGGGGTGTAACGTTACACCCCTCTGAGCTGATGGGGAGTGCAGGAGAGCAACCTGACTACCATCATCATGGGGCCTCAATCTGGACGGCCTGTTTAGCATTATCCCCGACCTGCGTGAGGATCTTGACTGTTATTCCGCCTGAACCTTTCTCCTCTTGTGCGGCGGCACTTCGACCCGTCTGCTGTGACAGGTTTGCCACTACCTCAGTCAACACCTTCAACTGTGCCGCCGCTGTGGGCAGAGTTGAATCCATTGTGGCAACTATCTGCTCTACCTTGCCAAGTATGGCCGCCTCGATAATGTGATAGCGAGGGGAGATTGCGGCTCTCTTGACAGTATCTAGAATGGTGAGGCGACGCTGAACTTCATCCATCAGTTCATCCGTGACCTCGTCTACCACGCCCACGTCTTGCCAATCTCTGGCCGCCTGAGCAATAGGAAGTTGTTTCCATCCCTGTTCCTCGGCGGCATACTTAATCATGTGAACAGTAGTATTGTACTCCTTCGCGAGTTGCTCAAAGCTCGATCCAAATACTTCGTGTTGGATTTTCAGGAGTCCCCAGTCTAACTCAACCATTGTTTCCTCTTTTGATCGTTCGGACGAACGCTCCGCTTCGTTCGTAACGTTACACCCCTTGTATGCTCGGGGGTCAAGCCCGAGTGGAGGTGTAGGAGCGTAACGTTACGAGCCTTGTGAGATTCTTTTGCTATCTCGAATTTTTGGCATACTTCTTGCATATAGGAGCACCGTTTCGTGTAACCGTTACATACCTTCTAGATATAGTACCTCTATTCTGAATCTAATACACTCAGTAGTGGTTGTCAAGTCTTTTTTGAAATTATTTCTCAAAGCTTTTTTCTGATCGTGTAATATTATTTGTTAGGGGCGTAACGTTACTAGCCTAGTTCAAAGCTTTTTGTGGTTAGCTCAAAATTGGTGTCATTGATAACTACGGGTCCCTTTGGGGTCGCGGAGTCGAACGACTTTGGGGGCAAGTGCCTTCCCTCAATTCGATACTTGTCAAATAGTCGAACCCCTCGGCATATGTGAACGTAAGCTCACATTCAGGTTCGGCAATGTGAATGTGAGTTCATATTCATACTACAGTAATTGACGTTGACGTTAACTACCATTGACCCGGCAACTGCAAGAGTTATGCCAAGGCGTGTAACATTACACCCTTTTATCTATTTATTTATTTCATGTATCTTCATATCTTGGCACACTACTTGCATATGAATACCCATAATAAGCTAAAAGGTGAGTAATTTCAATGACTTACCCTTATATATATTATATTATTAATAATAATAAGATATAATTATATATATATGTAGATAGTGATATATAGACGTTCTATAGGAGTATGCGTGACCGGATTATTAACTAATAAACTAATAAGCACCGCTGTTTATGTAATGATTTCAACCACTTAGAGCGTTACCAACCTAATACGTTTTATTACTCATTTGAGTTTTAAGGCGTGTAACGCCCATAACATACTGATTTTATTACCTTTCCAGTGAAAAAATTTAGTTGCATAATTATACTATAATTATACTACACCTTAGTATTACGCACCTATAAAAGGTGTGTAACAGTTACACAATTAGCTCATCTTATATGCAATTATCGTGCCAATTAAATGAGTAACACAAAGTTATTTAATTGTATATAACTATATTTCTAAGTATGTAACATTACACCCTTTCACAACTAATTACCATCAATGAAAAGCACAAATGAGTAAATGTTCAAATTTATAAACCTTCCTACTCCCTGCTAAACTACTGATAATACACATAATATCCATAACTCAAATGAGTACGGTTCAAATTTATAAACTTTTAGCTACATTATAGCCACAAAATCCACCCAATTAGTTATGCCCTGCTGATATTCCATTGACCTATAATTATAGATAATTGACCTATTATATACCTATATTTTATATCTAAAACCTATACACCTATACAACAAATATGAAAGTTTACATAATCCAGAAAAGATACATTATAGCTACAATTCGACGGTCATCGAAAAGATCGAAGTTACTGAATTTACTCACAATAATCAATATTCAGAAACTAAATTTCATTCAGAAACTAATTGGCACTCTAACTGCACTACTCTTATAATGTGACCGGCGATACATCCGGCCACCGATACTGAGCAAATGCTCAATAACCGACTTCGCACCCTGCGAAGTCTCAAAAAGGAGAAAAATCATGGAATTGACCAAAAATGCTCAAAACGCGATTGAAGCTATCAACCTGTATCACCTTGAGAACGCTGAGTATGCCCCTACCATCCGTCACAATCACCGAGAAGTCGGAAAGGCTCTCTACATCCTGAAAGCCGAGTATCCGGCCACTAAGGACTTCTCACAGGCCCTTGAGACATATTGCCCGACCTTGCCAGTGCGTAACGTTTCAAGCCTCATCAAATTTGCCGGTTATGGCGACCCTGAGAAAGGGTACAACTTCGACGCTACAGTGATTGAGACTTGGTTGGTTGAAAATGCTCCTGCGACCACTTCAGCCGTTACAGGCTGGGCGAAATTCTGGGAAGCACACAAACCTGTAGCCGATGAGCCGACCGAATCTGAAGAGGCTGAAGCTGATGCAAACCGGACTAACTCAGTCTGCAAACGGCTTGAAATGCTCTATGAGGAAATTGAAGCCGACTGGGATAAAATCGACCCCAATATCATTTCCCGGATCGTTTACATCACCGGACAGAAATCAATGGACTATCACGAAAAAGCCGGTTTTGGTACGCTCGAAGTTGTTAACGCCTAAAATCAATAACTTGCCGACTTCGCACCCTACGAAGTCGGCAAGCCTCATAAAGTGTGTAACGTTACACACTTTATGAGGCTTTTTCTTTTTTCTTTTTTTTTCTTTTAACCGCAAACTAACATGAGGACATAACGAAACATGGTAGAAATACTAATACTTACAGCAGTTGTTGAAGCATGGTTATTCATATTTGGCAGGACTTACAATCACCTATAAGGAGGACAGCATGGCACAAACGTGTACACCTTGGCAGATGGCTGATGTGATATTAGATGCTTACAAACAGCATGAGCTTTCATGGAACCGTGAAGCCTATCTGTGTGAGAGGGAATCATGGAAACGAGAATGGGACAAAAGAGAACACGGAGATTATGAGTACTTTCTTGGCCCCGATCCGTCTCAGTATTACCACTACGATATGGAACAATGTTTTCAAACATCATGTGTTAAATTTGGTGTCCCATTCTCGTTTGCTCGTTTACTTGGATTAGCAAACTACTGGTATAATGATCTATACGACTGGGCCAAAAGAAACACAAACTCTTAAAGGAGGATAGCATGGGAATTGAAAACTGTCAACTGTCATATTTCATGGCAAGACGACTAAAACATTTACCCCGTAAGATGAGAGACTTACCTACCATCTACGCCCGCCACAATCGGTTCACTGGTGAAATAGTAGCAGGCCAGTGGGACGTCATCTGCGAGTTAGACAAACGCGAATGGACAAATCCCCAAGTAGTCAACAGAAATCAAATCGAAGAGCCTATCGCACTGGTCAAGACTTATGAGACTGGTGAATACCCGGCCTTTACACCTGTTTACATTACACAGGCGTCTGGTCGTAAGCTGTATGGGTTTGAATCAGGTATGATAAGCTCGTAACGTTACACACACATTGAAAGGAGAGACAATGGACTATTCAAAGTATGAAGGAAAGGTTGTCGGTATGGAGTATGTTCATAGCTCCGACTCTATCGGCTATTACAATGCCGCAGGTCGGGTTGTAGGTTGTGACCCAGACATCGGCATCACTATTGTAGGGGTATTCAACAAAGATAAGTATTTGCTTTGTCTGAACGGCCCTTCGTCCCCGCAGTTTAAGAAAAAGAATGGGCGGAAAAGACACGCTGAAGTTCTTTTCTATGCGATTGTTAAGATGATACACAACGGTTTTATTGACCAACAGGAGATCAGTAGAATTAAGGAAAGCCTTGTAAGAGGCATCGGCATGGGAAGAGAAGTGCGTCCGAGTGCCGAATCCTGTTCTTTTGCAGGTGTGTAACATTACACCCTTTGAGGAGGACATCATGGGTTTACCTAAGTTTGACAGGAGAGCGAGTGGCATGGATCTCGCAACCCACCGAACCAAAAGGCAGAAGTCATACGCATATCTGAATATGACTGGTGCCGGACGGAAGATGGTAGAGTTGCGTTGGCGAAAACAGACTTGCCTTAGTCCCTTTGCACAAGAGAAGGCTATCAGGGATTGGAAAGCAGGTCACTACGAATTAACTGTGGAGGTGTAATGCCTACATATTTAGGTCCATCACAGGCAGAGATAGACGCTGATGAGGAGGACTACTCTGACCTTAAACGTGAACTAGAAGCGGAAGAAAAGGAGAAAGAAGATGGCCTACGTCTACCCGAACTACAAAACCAAGAAGGCATTTAAAGAGGCGGTCAGGGATAAGCAACCCATGACCATTAGAGAGAACACACCTTTCGGCAATCCGGTATTCGAGAATGGAACTACCAGTGTCGAAGGACCACATTATCCTGAGCCTCACAGGTGGTATGCGAGCGTGACGGTCAGGGATGGAAAGGTGATGGCAGTCAAATGAAACTCTTTTTAATCTCGCAGGACGAGAATGACGACTATGATACATACGACTCGGCTGTCGTATGTGCGGCGGATGAACGGGGTGCCAAACTTATTCACCCTGACGGATGTGGTGAGGATCTATCAGAGTGGGAAAAGAGTTGGGGTACGTGGGCATCCACTCCCGATAACGTATCAGCGCAGTACGTAGGGGAGGCGGCACCAGATGTAAAACCGGGAGTTGTATGCTCATCATTTAATGCGGGGTAACATCATGTTTATTCGATGTCATACATGTGGTGTGCGGGTGTCTAATGCTGTCCTACCAGACTTTACATTCATCCGTGCCTACGTTGAGTGTCCTGAGTGCATAGCAAAAGATCGTATTGTTACTAACCTTAAACTGTTACAGGAGGTAGAACATGGCAAAGAAAGCAATGACGTTGAAAGAGGCAAAGGCGGAGTTGAAGAAGGTCAGGACTGAGCTGACAAAGCTCAAGAAAAAGTACAAGGTAGTGCCTGACACACCTACACTTATGAGTGAGATTGAGGCACTGGAGGATGCCGCCTTGAAAGACATCAATCTCATTGTGGAAGCTACTGAAACCAAAACCGGACGAGAGTTGAGTGGATGTGATGTTGATGTTTCGGAATTTCGCAACAATAGACTGACCGACATGGTAGAGATAATGGTCAAGAAATCCAAAGGCTTCAACTACCCTTCTGGTAAGCATGGCTTCAAAAGCTGGCTGTCCAAGAAGATAGACTGTTTCTGGGATTGTTAGTCTGCCAGTTTAAGGGGTGTAGGCTCGTAACGTTACACCCCTTATGCAGTTAGACTTACTAACCAAGGAGGATGTTATGAAACCAGAAGACATCATCATAGATCAGAAGGCTAAGCTGACAGAGCAGAAATCGTATTGGCAAGACCCCAGTTTTTTAATCATAGTATGTGGGTGTTGTGGACATAGAGGTAAGCATGAGGATTTCATGTATCGAGAGTACGAAGATATATTCGTGGAGTGCCCCGTATGCCATCAAGACGCAATGCTCTAACTCCATAATTATTTTCACTGTCTCAAAGAAAAAGCTTGACAACGCCCTCGTCATGTGCTATGTTTAAAGGGTATTACGAGGAAAACAGAAAGCTTTGAAACCGCACCCACCTTCAGAGGTGAAAGGGTCGTAACGTGGAAAAAGTTCGCTTGCAAGTACCATGCCAACATTTCTCGTCACCACAATTTTCTTTGAAGGGGTGTAACGTTACCAACCTTCGACTCGGTAACAGCTTGGAGAACTGGCCGGGGAGTGCAAAGAGCAGGACAACTTATACGACTTCGCAGGGTGCGAAGTCAACTAACCTAGGGGCGTAACGTTACGCCCTTTCTTTATTGCAAAGGAGCATTGAACATGAGAGTAAAATTAGAGCAACTTCAGGCTAACTCGTTTCGCGACATGGACAAATACCCTATCTCTCAGGAGAAGGTTGACGCACTCGTTGAGTCAATCAAGCAGACCGACTTCTGGGACAACTTGCTTGCCCGTCCCGCCGCAGGGGGCATCGTTCTTGCTGATGGCCAGAGCGAAGCCGACTACCTGAAAGGTCTGCCGCAGGCGTTCGATGAGGACGGCACCCCGCTGTTCACCGTTGAACTGGCCTATGGTCATCACAGGTGGGTAGCTTGTCAGCAGGCAGGCATCACCGAGATCGACATCCCGGTCAAAATGATCGACGATGAAACCATGCTTCGCATCATGGCGAATGAGAATAAGGGTGACTGGGCGTCCAATATGCTCGTCATTCTGGAGACTGTCCGGCAGGTACGGGCATCCATCGCCGGAACCATCGAACCTTTCGCTGACTTCGAAGCCTACGAAGAGGCCGGACACACGTTTTTCAGCAAGTCCAAGCCCTTCATGAACGCCAAGTCTCAGGGCGTAGGCTACAAGACTGTCGCCAAGTTCCTTGGTGAGTCATGGTCGGAGAATGACATCCGTAATACCTTCGGCGTCCTTCAGTCCATCGATGAGGGCTTGTACGCACAGGAAACTGTCGTGCCGATGTCCTCAACGGGTATGATCGCCCGGTTCAACAAGCTGTGCAAGGCGATAGCCGATCAGGAATGGCCGCAGTATTTCAAGACCGCCATGATCGAGGACTCTGCCGGGTACATCACGGATGAAAACTCCAAGGCTACCGTCAAGGTAGTGGACTTGGCGGCCTCCGCTGTCAAGAAAGGCAACGATCCGCTGTCCTATCTGTCCAAGCAGAAGAGGGTGGAGTTTGATCTGGCCAAGGCTGTCCGTCCTCTGTTCGAGGACAAGAAACTGTCGGTCGAGGAAGTCAACACCTTGATCGGTGAGTTCGAAGGTCTGGATGAGGCTATCCTCAAGGCGCAGGAATCCATCGCCAAGGCCGAAGCTCGGGCCGCCGCCAAAGAAGCAGGGGAAGAAGCCCCGGCTGAAGATGGTGCCGAACCGTCTGCTGATCAGGCTGAAGTGGATGCGGCTGTTGCTGAAGCCGAGTCCGTTGAAGAAGTTGACCCCGGTATCGTGGGTGAAGTGGCTGAAGATGGCCGCTACTCCATTGACACCCTGACCGAGACGGTCGTGGGTTCCTCCGGTGTGTTCGCCTCCCAGTGCGACCTGCTGAAAGACCGCATTGCGGAAGTGGGTGACGACGATGTGCGTTTCTACAATGCCTTGAACGTTGCGTTCAACAGCATTACAACGCTCATGCTCGAAGCTTATGGCGTGGCCGAAGTTGTACGGGTCACGAATGAGATCGAGAAAGAGATCGTCAAAGGCTAGTACAGCCAAGGGCTAAGGGTGTGTAACGTTACACCCTTAGCCCCATCACTTAGGGGAGCAACCATGAAAAAGCTACAAGAACTAACTACCCGCATAGCCAGAAAGCACCCCCAATCCGAAGAGTACACCTTTAGACTCTCAGTTTATTTCGATTACGATAAGGATAATTTCCACATCCAACTCCCTGTAGATTCTACTAATCATGAGGTGGGCGCGCTGTTAATGGCTATGGGTAAAAAGATAATGGAGGTACGCTGATGTCAGACCCTAAACTGCACGCTGTCTATTCCCCCTCCCAACTCCCCCGTATTATGCGCTGTACTGCATCCATCCATGAGAGCAAGTTTGCACCCATCCAAGAGTCATCTTCCTATGCCAATCATGGCACAATGCTACATGAGAGAGTTCCAAGAGTCTGGGATAAAGGTAAAGGTCAGATCATTGACCTTGAACTGGAAGACCAGAACTATATCGTGGACTGCATTGATTACCTCAAGAATATCATCGCCAACATTGAAGGCGAGTATACTATTCAGTTTGAAACCAAGGTGGATCTCTCCCCTTTTGGACTGAGTGAGGTATGGGGTACTGCGGATGTCATCATTCACGATGTCGCACGCAATATCCTCCATGTTATTGACTGGAAGTTTGGCCATGGTGTGCAAGTCTACGCTCACATGAATGAGCAGGGCTTAGCATACGGGGCAGGTGCGGCAGGCTATCCTGCACTGATTGAGGATGTGTATATCCACATAGTGCAACCACCTAAAGACCACTTCGATGAGTTCAAGATCTCATATGAGGATCTGGTGAAGTGGGTGTTCAACAAGTTGGCACCGGCATTGGCAGAGGCTCAGTCTACCACTCCCCGTTTCGCACCGGGAGAGAAACAGTGCCGATGGTGTCCGGCCTCCATGAAATGTCGTGCGCGTCATGCCGACACAGTGGAGAAGGCGCAACACGTATTCAAAGCTGTATCTGCTACGGCACAGGTCAGGCCCGAGGAACTAGCGGCCCTGATTAAGAAGGCGGAGGACATTAAGAAATACATCAGTCAGTTGATGACCTTCGCTGTTGAAGAACTCAAACACGGCAGGGCTATCCCCGGCTATAAGCTAGTGAGTGGTAGGTCTAACCGGAAATGGAAGAGTGAGGAAGATGCTGAAGCATGGCTTGAAAACCACTCGTCAGTTACGGAGATGCGGCCACCCGGCAAGTTCTTTAGTCCGGCTCAGGCGGAGAAGCAAGATCGTAAGCTCAAGAAGGACGCCGACTTTCAGGCCCTCATTGAGAAACCACCCGGCAAACCACAGCTTACTGGGATTAATGATAAGCGCCCTGCTTTACCCGCCGAGAAGTCGGCTACAACAGCGTTTGAACCTGTTAGTGTGGAAGGAGGTAAAGAGATCTAGCAGGAAGGGAGACATCATGCTCCCTAAGTTCGTAACGTTACACACATACGACAACACGACAAAACGTCGAACTGTCAAACCGTAAAAGGAGAAGAACATGGAACAGAAAGTAACGTCAATCTTATTTCGTGCCAGTTACGCTCATGTATTTGAGCCTGCCAAAACCCCTTCGGGAGATATGAAGTACTCTATCTCCCTGCTGTTGCCGAAGGATGACAAAGCAGGACTGGCCCTCGTCAAGAAACTTGTTGAAGAAGCTGTGGCCAAGGGCCTCGCGATCAACAAGTTCCCCGCCAGTGCCGTACCTCGGCTGAAGAAACCACCCCGCGATGGTGATGCAGAGTTTGAAACCGGACAGCGGGATGCCTCCTACAAAGGGTTCTGGTTCCTCAATGCCAGTAACAAGAATCAGCCCGGCATTGTGGATGAGAATGTTCAGCCCATCATTGACCCGATGGAATTCTACTCGGGTTGTTGGTGCCGTGCTGACATCAACTTCTTCCCGTACAATACGGCGGGGAACATGGGTGTCGGCGTGGGCCTGAACAACCTGCAAAAAGTCAAGGATGATGAGCGTCTTGACGGACGGCAGAAGGCCGAGGATGCGTTCGATGCTGTCGGTGATGACAGTACTGCTGAAGAGCAGATGACCACTAACCCGGACGGAGTATAGTCCTAACCGGAGGGGTGTAACGTTACACCCCTCCAAGGAGAGCAACCGTGAAACCAACCAAATTGACAGTCAGAGTAGGACGAACATTTAACATAGGTAATTACGAATCCCTCCGAGTTGATGCCGAATGTGAATTCGAATCCGTAACCCCCATCATAGATCGTGACCGCGAGTGGATGCGGGATCGGATTGACCGAGCAAGTCAAGTCCTCCTTGACGAGGTAACTTCAAACGCCAACAACCTGATCTCGAAGATAAGAGGCTAACATGGACAAGATACTACTGGACTTTGAGACTCGGAGTGATCTTGACCTACCAACTGTGGGGACAGAGAAGTATCTGAGGACTCGGAACAGTGACATCGTGTGCCTCTCGTATAAGATCAACGACGCCCCGGCTAGGTTGTGGTTACCGGGTCACTCTTGTCCCTTTAACCCTAACCCGGAGTGTAGATACTATGCCTTTAACATGCAGTTTGATTGGCGGGTATGGAACGTACTTGGAAAGCGTTACGGCTTTCCCGATCTTCCCATCGAACTTTGTATTGATATCATGGCGATTTGTGGACGATTCACTTTCCCCCAAGCTCTTGATTTTGTCGGTCGAGTCCTTAAACTAGCAGTCCAGAAGGATCGCAGGGGCAAGGTACTGATGAAGAAGATCTGCTCTCCTCCTTTTAAGTACACGCAGGAAGAGTTGACAGAGTTCTATAAGTATGCTGTCAGGGATACCACTACCATGTACGGGCTGTTGAAGGCACTACCATCCGATGAGCTGTCAGCGCTCGAGCAGAGGGTATGGCTCATGACGGTGGAGATAAATCAGAACGGTCTCCCCATAGATGTCAAGCTAGCGCGTCGGGTACTTGAAACCATAACCTTCTACGCACAACGTAGAGCAAAGAAACTACCGGAGCTTACCGATGGAGAAGTCAAGACAGTCGGACAAATCGCGGCCATCAGAGAATGGGTCAACTCCAAGGGGTGTAACATTACGAACTTGCAGTCGGAGACAGTCGAAGAACTTTTGGATGGTTCTCTCCCTGCTGAAGTACGTACAGTCCTTGAAATCAGAAAAGATCTTGGTGGTGCGGCTGTTAAAAAATACAAGAGGGTTATTCCTCAGGTATTTAGGGGTCGAGTCTACAACAATCTCAGATATTATGGGGCTGCTCCCGGAAGATGGGCCGGTCTTGGTTTTCAAGCCCATAACCTACCCAGAGCGACAGTCGATGATATTGGAGCTACAATCAAATCATTCTTCGATGGAACCATTCTTTTGGGTGATCCCATGTACGCCGCCAAAGCCCTCATCCGACCGCTGATCCAAGCACCCTTCGGGAAAGTCCTTGGAGTAGTTGACTTCAAGTCGATAGAGAACTTCATCATAGCGTGGACAGCAGGGGAGAAGAGCATCATTAAACTACACCACGCAGGCAAGGATGAGTATGTGCAGATGGCCGCCGACCTTTACAAGCGATCTTATGAAGAGATCCACGAGGAGTACGTCAACCACACAGGTGAGGGTGGAGATCAGAGATTCTTTGGTAAGATTGTTGTCCTTGGTGCGGGGTATAACCTTGGAGCCATAGGTCTTAAGGCACAGGCCAAGAGCTACGGTGTGGAGTTGGATCAGTCAGAAGCACAGTATGCTATCCGTGTATACCGTGAAACCCACCCCATGATTAAGCGTATGTGGTATAAACTAAAGGATGCTTGCATCGCCGCCATCCTCAACCCCAGCAAAAAGTTTGTGTACCGCAGAGTATTCTTTCAGGTCAAGAGAGATCGCACCGGAAAACCTTGGTTGGTGATGACCCTACCATCTGGGAGTAACCTATACTACTGCGAGCCACAATTGCGAGAGGATCGGTATGGTACAGTGCCGACCCATATGGGCATCAACTCATACACTCGGCAATGGTCGAGGCTCAAGCTCATCCCCGGCAGGATCACGGAGAATGTGGTGCAGTCCCTTGCTCGGGATATGTTGTGTAATGCTAAGTTTGAACTTAAGAAGGAGGGCTACAAGATACTGATGTCCATCCATGATGAGGTCATACTCGAATTGGATAGTAACGTTACGACCCTTGACAAAGTGTATGAGGTCATGTGTCGTGTTCCTGAATGGGCTGAGGGCCTGAAGCTAGGTGCCGAAGGTGAACTATTAAATAGGTATAAGAAAATATGATTAAACTAAGATTAAATAAAGAGTACAAACATCTCGAGAAGAATCCAATAGTGGCCAAATGGCTGAGGAATTGTGAGAAGGTTATCAACGAAGCGTGTTTCGACCAACCGAATCTCACGACCGCTATCCGCAGATCTCAGGTAGAAGCTGGTGAGAGTGCTGTGATGGAAAACCTAAAACGGTTAGGACTTGATAAGTAGAAAGGAGAAGATCGTGGCTATCGAACGCTTCAAACCCATTCACCTATTCGTAGACAAGAGGCAAGAGTGTGAACAACTCTTAGTCTTTTGGTACGGACTCGCCCCCAAGTTGGCCGATAAGAAGTTTACAGAGGCCAAGCTGTTGGAGCTTCTCTCTTATGAGATGGCTACAAGAGCAAGGAAGGAAGTACTCAACAGGTTACATGGTAGGTACAGTAAGTTGAGAAGGGCGAGAGAGTATAAGGAGATCCTTCGCGATGTTGGAAAACAGTTATAACTGTGGCACTTGCAACGGTAACTACAAACACGGTATGTCGTGGCACCCACTATATCATGTTTGGAGGAGCATGAAACAGCGATGTGGGAATCCGAAAGATCACGGGTATTTGGATTATGGTGATCGAGGTATATCTGTGTATCCTCCGTGGTTGAAAGACCCTATCAAGTTTATAAATTGGTGCTTTCTAAATGGTTGGGTGGAAGGTTTACAGTTAGACAGAATAGATAATGACAATGGGTACGAACCTGAGAATTGTAGGTTCGTAACACCACTAACTAATGCCCATAACAGAAGAGCACAACAGAATACAACAGGTTGGCCGGGAGTTTCCGTTAACCGACAAGGTAAGTACTACGGAAGAAGAACTTATAAATATAAAACCTTATGTACAAAGGTCTATAGCACTCCTAAAGAGGCTTACATAGCAACTTTTAAACTAAACTTTTTAGGGGGTGATTAAAATTTTAGAGAAACAAGTTGAGTCTTTTCTTGTTCGGGAGGTCAAGAAGTTAGGCGGCCTCGCATATAAGTTTAGCTCACCGGGGAAGAGGTCTGTCCCCGATAGGCTTTGCTTATTTCCTACTGGTCTTGTCGCCTTTGTTGAACTCAAGCGACCGGGCAAGAAAGCTACGATGGCACAGGCAAGGGAGATCGAGAAGATAAAAAAGCGTGGGGTCATAGCATTAGTGATTGATAGCAAGCCCCGAGTTAAAGCTTTTATCAACTGGATCGAAAAGAAAATCGAAGCTCGTAAACTTGTATTGAGGTGATAATATGTTACTCTCTGAGTTAAAAGAAAAGATAGACCCAGTCTTAGAAACATTCGGAGATACTGAAGTTATTTTGTACTGAGATGACTCTAATATGCAGGTGCATATAGAAGATTGTAAACTTAGTGCTAACCTACATTTTTTTATAATCGAGGTTGGATATGAAGAGTAACTACATCTTTGCTATCTTAGATGTGATAGCACACAACCCAAAGAAGACGGAGAAGATAAAGTTATTGGAGAGCATACCTCGCATTCATGTTGAACCCATGAAGCAGGTACTACTGGCTACCTACTCCCCTTTTAAAAAATATGGATTTCGTAAACTGCCTGAGATCCTCAGAGGTACAGGCAATCAAACGTTTGGGCCTACCACTTGGCGTCTCCTTGATGTCTTGTCTAAAGGACAGCTTCGCGGCAAGGGTGCAAGGGACACAGTGTATCAGTACATCAGGTGTCTTGAACCTATGTCGGCTGAGTTATTCAAGCGCATCCTGCTCAAGGATATGCGGGCAGGCGTCAACGTGAAACTTATCAATAAAGTATACCCATACCTGATACCCGAACACAACGTTATGCTCGCGGAGGAGTACGAAGGAAAGCGTGTAACGTTACCTGCCTACATCAGCCCCAAGTATAATGGTAACAGAGGTACACTGGATAAGGGTAGAGTGTATGGTCGCAAAGGTAATACCTACAAAGGACTTGATCATCTCCCGCTATGTTTACGACAGGCGAGGTTCATAGGTCGTGTAGATGGTGAACTTATCATCCCCGGCGTACCTTTCAACGTGGCCAGTGGCGCAATCCGTAGCTCTAAACAAGTTCTCAGTGCCATACTTATGGCCTTCGATCTTCCTGAT
>Ga0164310_10000682_pt1 | contig 18482 bp, 17 predicted proteins | sample GuaBasSedimGuay1_FD_121795 | JGI IMG/M metagenome (GOLD analysis project Ga0164310, IMG submission 121795) | Subseafloor sediment microbial communities from Guaymas Basin, Gulf of California, Mexico - Guay1, Core 4569-9, 0-3 cm | ecosystem: Environmental > Aquatic > Marine > Hydrothermal vents... | reverse complement strand
GAAGAAATGATAACATTAAAAAGGAAAAGGAGATTATGGTTTACTATGGTACTTAGATCTTCACTTTATCACTTTAAGGGCTTCTGGCTTGAATGCGTTCATCATTATGTTTAATGCTTCGAATTCTCCTTTGTCATCAATTTTTATCTTAGTCTTTTCTTTATCTTAGTCTTTTCACCAGACTTCAAGGTTATCTGAAGATGGCCTCCCCCCATGAATCCAGGCTTTTTCAACTCGATCTCTTTAATCTGGTCCTTATAAGCCTCAAAGTCCTTTTTCTGTTCCAGCTCTTTTATAGTTTTATCGGGGAGATCTTTAGTCATTTTCTTAGCTATGGCTCTTCCCACCCGCCTCCGATAATAGCTCCCGCTATTGCCCATCCTCTCTTCTTGACCCCTATAACTCGTTTGTTGGTGATGTATACCCCGTAGCCTTTAATAAGTCCCTTCTTCAAGTTGGCGCTGGTAAAACCTCCTAAGTAAGCCTCTCCCTTTACCCTCATACAAATCCGATATGACATATTTATGCTGCATATGAGAATATAAATTTTTTACATGAGACACTCTTCAGCTAGATATTTTATCAAAAAACCCATCGCGACTCTGTTAAATTTAAATTCATGTAGATACAACAAGCATTTTAGGGATGAAACCATTAAGGTGCCAAAAGAGATTCACTGAATAAATGAAAACATTAGAGTTTAGAGTACTGAACAGGTCGATTATCTTAAAAAATAAGAATCCTTCTCGAGTCTTCTGGAATTTACATTATTTCAAATCTGAATGCAAACATTCAGCATTTATTAGGCTGGATTTTTACCCAAAATTGATAAAAAACTGCTTAAAGTATGCTTTTTCCGAGAAATTTAAACGAGAACATGTATCTATTCCCCGGCGCCATATTAAAATGCTTTTTTAGGCAATTTTTGGCTTATTTTTTGCTTATAGTTATATTTTTCTTGCTTGATTTTTGGGTTGTTAATTATTTTTGTTTAAGGTTTATATTTCTCGTTTGCTTCTATTTTTAATGAGGTTTGGATGTTGGTTAATGTTGATAGGTCTCGGAGTCTTATTCTTTCTGCCCTATCAGATTTTAGGCCTAGGAGTGCTAGGGATCTTGTTAAGGCTACTGGGCTTGGTAAGCGTGCTGTTTATGGTGTTTTGGCTAGGTGTTGGAGGTCGGGTTTGCTTCTAAGAACTGAGAAGCCTATCTATGAGCATGAAAGGATCTTTAAGGGTCGAGGAGGTGTTTCACGGACAACTAGGCCTTATCATCTTTATGTTCTTAAGCCAGAGGATCTCGATTCATTAGTGATTGATGGAAAGAGATTTGTGAAGTACTCAAAGAAGTATCTTGATGTGCGTGGTGGTGGAAGGAAAAGCAAGGCCCAGCGTATTCTCGAGTTTCTTGAGAGACATAAGGATAGGGCTTTCTTCTCTAAGGACATAGCCGACGCGTTAAAAAGTCATGGGGTCAAAGTGAGAGACGTAATGAGTAATATACGCAAGTTTGAGAAAAAAGGTCTAGTTTATGTTCGGGGATACAAGACCGATAATAGGCAGACCCCATTTAAGAAGGGCTACTTGATAACTTGGCTTGATCAAGAGAAGCCTAGAAAGGAAACCATTAAGGAGGCGATACAGAGAACAGACAAAGTTTTGAAGGGAAGACTTGCTGGAAGCCCACTTATGGAGCGTGTACACAGAATAAGAGACATAATAATCGAACATACGCAGCTAAAGAATCTTGTTAGCTTCAGCTATCTGGAGAATATTCTTGGATGTGGGAGATACAAGACTGAACACGCCGTGATGAGGGCATTACAGCTCTACCCCGACTTGAAAGAAATCAAACTCTTCAATATCTACAGGTACTACTATCACTCAAGCATGGCTGAAGAAGATCTAAAAGCAACACTCGAAATGAAGAAAAACCATCTACGAGTATCTAAAGGCCGCGATAATAGGATTGGACATAACTGGGAAGCAGCTGCAGAATGGTTCATAGACAAATTTACTACCGGCGCAAGATTCTGGACTCAGAACCATAGAGCTGGAGGACGGAAGTTTCTGGTTGAAGTCGCTTGCCCTCAAGAGCTGAAGCCTCATCCTCGCCGCATACTGTGCCAAGCTTATTTTGAATCATCCTTCAGCTGAACTGTTTCTTTTGGGTTAAACGCACTCGCAGCGAAGACTCCAATAACTCCCTGCTTTATTTCCCTTCCATCCGGAGTGTCTACGCCGAACTCCTTGCTCCACCTCAAAACTTCAAGGAAATCGTCAACATGCTTGTTTCCTTGAAGTTTTCTTTCAAGATATGCCAGAGCGAATTTGGGAAGAGCCTTCTTGAATCTCCACACTAAGAAGCTGGAGAGACAAACTATTATCACCCTCGTAGCCTATTCTGGAGGCTGAATTCCTAAAGCCTCGAATGCAAGTTTAAGCAGCATCACGAAGGCGTTTCCCATCAGGGTTAATCCTTGAAAAAATAGTCAGGGCGGTCATCAAGTCCGACATCAGTTCCTCCCAGAAGAAAATGCGGATTATTTTTCATATAGGAGTGACCGAGTTGACACAAAAAGAACTGAAGGTTAAAATAGGTCTGCTCGTTCTACTGCTGCTCGCAATATACGCCAGCTCTTCAAGATACTATGATGTTCCAGTACTTAATTTCCAGCCAAAGAAGGACACGTCTGGTCCTAAGCCTCCAGGAGGCGGAGGCGGCACAGGACCACAATACATCAGCGGAATCATCACGACTGATGTGGCTGCTTTTTCATTTTCATGATCCACCTCAGGGAACATGGTTCTTGAATGTGAGTTTCACGGAAGACCTAGCTGACATTAAAATTATGATTGGTGGATGTGAGGAACCATTCAAGAAAGACCTATTAAGCAATTTTGAGGTCCTCGTACTATGCAGTCCTTATCAATCTTATTCTAAAGAGGAGCTTAAGATCTTATATAATTATCTTACGAATGGAGGCTCTATTCTTGTAGCAGGCGAGTCTGAAGGCTCTATCTGGGGAAATAATTTGAATAAATTTCTTAAACTACTAGGAATTTTGTTAAACGGGCGGTTAGTAGAAATATTGGCGTGGCATCTTTATACATGTTCTTTTTGTAGTATTGCTAATTATAGCTGCAATATTTATATTCGTAATCGTTGAGGTATTCAGAGAAAAAAAGATATACCAAAAGTTGAATATTCGAGTGTGGCAAAAGCGCTTAAAGAATCTGCGCGCTAGATGTTGAACAGCTCTCTCGTGTTTGCAGTTAGTATGAGGAAAGAGAGTTGAAACTTAAAGTAAGGCATATCGCTTTTCCATTCATAATATTTCAAGTATTATTGATATTTTTCCAGATGTGTGTTTTGAATGTTTCCAGTAATTCTCAAGATATTACTCACAATGTTGTCCACGCTTGGGATGAAAATTCGAATACAAATTCTACTGTAATCTATGACGATTTCAATTTTGACACTATTTCAAATGGTTATTGGGAATATTTTCAGCATAATGGTGCTTATGAAATTTCTGACTCAAAGTTGCGTTTGTATATCCCTGCACGGATTAAGGATAATGCCAATTCTGTCATTAAGAAAACCATCAATATAAGTGAGAGCGGTATGATGCTGGTTGTGAGGGTTAAGGGCATCACTCTGTATAGATTTGGAATGGGATGGGAACTCTCCGACCGTTACATATTATTTGAATTCAATGAAAAAGAGTTCTGTGTAACTTCTATGATTGGACATAATTGGTCGTTGATAGGAATCCTTAAACCGAAACCATCGCCTAATATTTGGTATATCCTCAAGTTTGTAGTTAAGCCTCCTTTCACAATTGTCGCCTCGGTTTATGACGAAAATGATAATCTACTGGATGAAATGACTCGCAATCTGGATTGGAACTATTCAGATATAAGAAGAATCCAGGGAGCTGGTGTATGGACCGATTCTTCAGCGAATCCATTATCAGATTATTATGTGGACAATATCTTGGTAGGTTCGTTAAAAAAGATTAGAAGAGTCGCTGTCCTTTATGATCCATGGCATAAAGTCTATGTTAAAGATTTGCTCGAAAAGATGGATATCGTCTCTTATGTAGATCTAATATATCTTCCAGAGCAACAAATTAATCTAGGTTCATACGACATTATAATAGTGAACTGGGATCATCTCCCATCTGTATCTCAAACATTAGAGTGGATTCGTGAAAATCATGCTAAATTAAATGAGTGGGTGATGAGTGGAGGCCTCTTCATATGCGAGGCGCAGACGGGTTCCTTCATCCCTCATTCTGAATCTTATGCCGTGATCTCTCAGCGCGAGGTATCGGTTCTTGAAGAACGAGTCAATGGGTCAGTAACCCATGTTAGCGAAGATTATGCTTCTCATCCTTTAGCCACTACTCCAAATATACTTGCAAATGAAGATCTAAAAGGCTCGTTTACTTGGTTGTATTGGGATCACAATACCACCGATATATATAATGGGATATTCTTGAATTATAGTAGTGACTGGAAGCCTATTATTTTACAGAAAGATAATAACAGAAAAGGATTATCAGGTTATCCAGTTCTATTAGTCAAAGATGTAGGAAAAGGCGCCTATATGCTGACTACGATGTTCATTGGTGGTTCTAGGCTCTATAAACTGTTAGAGAATATGGTCAGCTATAAAACGTGGCCCATTAGAACGCCGCCTAAGATGATTCTAATTGATGAGGCTCATTCTGAACGGCTAACTTCTGGTAATATGCAAAAACTAATTCAGAATCTTGAAAAAGAGGGTTATGATGTCGTTAGTCTAGATCAAGCCATAAACTCATCCGTTCTGGAAGATTGCGGAGTTTTAATTATTGGAACTGCATGGAGCTCATTTACTCCGGATGAGATAAAAGAGATAGAGAGATTTGTGAAAAAGGGAGGAGGGTTGCTTCTGACGGGAGTTGGATGGTCGTGGGTTGCACATCATCCAGAAAGATCTATAGAGGACTTTCCCATGAATAGAATAGCGCAAAGATTCGGTGCCTTTTTTAATCCAGATACGATCTCAGATCCAACAGATTTTATCGAAAATCCGAGTAATCCGAAATTTCACCTGCCCTTTATAGAGAATCATCCAGTCACATCAGGGGTTTCCATTATTGGAGCTGCCGGAGCGATTCCCTGCTCCATAAGCTTTCAGAGAGGAGAATGTTTGATAACTGGGGATGAAGATGCTCACGGTGATGAAGTGAGCCCATATAGCCAGCCGGGAATGCGCCCTCCGTTTCTTGTTGCAATTGAATGGGGGTTAGGCAGAATTGTTCTGGTTGGTCATGAATATTTATTTGAGGATGATAAAATTCATTATTTGGATAATGAAGTTCTCGCCATGAACATAATTCATTGGCTTTTACGACGCGAAATCGTTGATGTTATAGTGCATGACATATCTGTTGTTACTCTATTTCTGTCTTCAGAGAATGTCGATCAGGGAGAGCTGGTTTATATAGGGGTAGTTGTTGCGAATGAAGGAACAGAAGATGAAGTTTTCAATGTCATCACTTATTACGGTGAAAAGATTATCGGCTTGAAAAATGATGTTTTGCTGGAGGCGGGACGCAATTTGACTCTAACGTTTACTTGGGATACAGCGAATGTATCCCCCGGCAACTACACCATTAAAGCGGAGGCGAGCATGGTTTCTGGAGAAACAGACATAGAAGATAATGTAAAGGTGTATGGCATGGTAAAGGTGAATCCGAAGATGCCTTGGTGGCTAATCTCATCATTTTGGCTCATCTTAATAGGAGTAGTGGTCTTTATCTTTGTGTTTACGTTTGCTATTATACTTGACCGTCGCCTGAGTGAGAAATGCGAAGCTTCAAGTCTTTCTGATTATATCTAGGTATAACAATGTTAAGTTAACACTTTGATTTTTCCGTTTTCTTCCGTAATGGTGTTGTATCGCTTCATTAACGTTAATGTTTCTTCGATATCTCCTTTTCTTATATTCTCTTTATGTAATGATTCGATGATTTCCTCCTTCCTCATAGGTCCTGATTTTATTAGAAGCCGGTATATCTTGTGTTCTAAAGGTATTGTTGCCTCTTTTATTCGACGTTCGATTTTTATTGCTGATAACTTTTTGATGAGGAGGTAGCTTGGGACGATGATGGTTAGGCTGCATGCTACTCCGATGAGTATCATACCTAAAGGTATTCCCTTCACGAATGGAAGGATGATTACGTTTATGTAAGTATATGGTATGAGAGGGATTATAGAGGCGATGAAGATTCCGGCTAGAGATAAGACTATGATAGAGTGAGAGGCGGCGAAGACTTTGTCTAAATCCTTTGGATCTACTCCTCTAGCTTCCAGAATCTTTCTGTCTGCCTTCGATTTTGATGCTAAGCGAAGATATAACCAACCTGTAACCAACGAGATTGTGTATAAATAGCACTCCATGAAGGATGTATTGGTAACGAAAATTTCCTTTGGGATGTCGAAAAAGTAGTTGAGCCAGATCGACCATTTGATATATGAATGGCTCAGAATGGATGGAATCGTAAGAAGGCCTAGCACCAAAAAAATCTTCTTTCCATTTCCCCCCTTAATTATGACTGACCAGAATCCCCAGATCATTAAGAGAATCGCAAGAATCGTTAATGCGCTCTGACTGCTAAGGCGCGGCGGCACAATAGGTAATCCTGAGATCTCAATTATACCATCGATAGTCCTACATAAAACGTCTACTAGGGAAACTCCAAGTGGATACTTCGAGAAAACGGATATTCCGCAGGCAACAAGAGCAGATATAAGTATCGCCTGAAAAGCGTTTATGACATAACTAATAGCTTTCATCTGCGTTTCACCTGCCTTAATAGTTTCGCGCTGAAATCTTCGCTTAGTGGGTTCCATTCTAGAACAGAGACTCCAGCTCTTCTGAGAGTATTGACTAATGGGCGATCACTAAGTTGCAGAAGTAACTTCGAATTTTCATCGTAAGGGTTTCCTCTAGATAGCATATCCTGAGGAAGCACATTTACTAAGAGTATGGGTGGTTTTTTTCTCCTACTCTTCTTTAGGGATACCAGCGTTTTTAAGCCTTTCATAAGTTCTGGGGGGTATTCACTTCTTAAGCAGGTAATAATTATGCAGAGCGGATCGTACTGTACGAGGAATTTCCTATTTCTTTGCACAGCCTCAGCAAACCCTTCTTCTCCTATAAGGGCCTCTAGACGACTTAATTTTTTCATAAGATTGTAGACTTGTCTCATGCCTGTATCTGGATAGAAAATCTCGCTTCTATTGTTGTAGATATACATTCCCAACCGGTATCCTCTTCTCAGGAAATAGTAGATCAAGGTCATAGCTGCAACTATTCCATACTCAAAGGGATTCTCGATATTGGTTCCTATCTCGAGGTCCTTGGAACCATTCAGGAATATCCATATTGTCTGTCTGCCTTCCCTTTCATATTCATTAACCATAGGTGTGAAGCGATGTCTCCAAAGATATCTGGCTGTAGCCTTCCAATTGATTGATTTAACGGGGTCTCCGACGGTATAGCCACGTATCTCTCTGAAGTCAGTGGATGGAGGCCCAATCTTCGCATAGCTTCTTTGTGGAAATGGAAATATGCTTGTTGTATATCTTCCGCGGAGTCTTCTAATATTGTATATTCTCGGTCTGACAGTAAGTTCGAATCTGCGATCGCATTCTCCATGGAGAGTCTCTTTAAGCAATAAAGCGTGTCTAGATTCCCATTTAACAGGGGGGATAATGAAATATCCCCTCTTTGGACAACGAATTTTGTAGGAAAAGGTATAGGAAGCTTTCTTGAATCCCTTCCAGAATATCTTAAGGTTACTTCCTTCTATAAGGGAAAAGACTTTAGGAATCTTGTCGAATACAATAACGAATCCAACCCCATCCTCAATCTCGACATTAAGAGTAACTTCAAGAATTTCGCCTACCCACACAGTGTTCCTAAGTCCAGTTCTAGTTATCCTAATGGTTTTAGGACTCTCAATGAAAATTCCGAACAAAAAAGTGAAAAATGGTAATAGGCTTGCACCTAGAAGTATTGGGTTTGCTAAAAAGAAAGATGCTATAAACAGGATGGCAAATAAATTTATGAATGGAATAGTTTTCTTTGTTAGCCTGTTGCCGATGATCTTCCATCACCTTGGACGGAAATCTATTGGAGCTGGAATATCATGCACAATCTCATCTATTATCTCAGACGGGTCGACGCCTTCCAAAGCATATTCAACTTTCAAAATGATCCTATGTGCTAAGGCGTCCTTAACGATAAGTTTAATATCATCCGGCGTCACGAAATCCCTTCCTTCTATAAGCGCTAAAGCTCTGGAAGCCCTAAGTAATGCTAATCCCCCGCGCGGACTAGAACCAACCTCAACTCTCGGATGTTCGCGTGTTCTTCGGACTATCCTATTAATGTACTCTATTATAGATTTATCAATGTAAATGCCATTCTCGACCAAGTTCTGGATTTTGCAGAACTCTTCTCTGTTGGTCACTGGCTTTATAAGTGGTGTTGGGTCGTCCCTTCTCCATCTTACTCTCCTTTCCAGTATAAGATTTTCTTTCTCTAATGAGTCGGCATATCCTGTTGAAAGCCTTAACAGAAACCTGTCCATCTGTGCTTCAGGGAGAGGGTAGGTTCCCTCCAGCTCGATTGGATTTTGAGTAGCCAGAACCACGAATGGCTCTAGCAGTCGATGCGTTTCTCCTTCAATAGAAACTTGTCTCTCTTCCATTGCTTCAAGAAGTGCCGCCTGGGTCTTTGGAGGAGCTCTATTAATCTCGTCAGCAAGAAGAATATTTGTGAATATCGGTCCTTTCATTAACTCGAAGCTGCCGTCTTTTTGCCTCCACACTTTTGTGCCCAATATGTCAGCTGGGAGTAAGTCTGGCGTAAACTGTATTCTCTTATATTCGCAACCTACAACCTTAGCGAAAGCCTTAACCAGCAACGTTTTGCCTAAGCCTGGATAATCCTCGAATAGTACATGTCCATTAGCTAGAGCTGCGGCGAGAAGCTTTTTTAATAGTACCTCATCTCCCACATAGACTTCAGCGATATTCTTTATTATTCTTTGACAGATTTCCGTTGCTTCTTCAATCTCCAACCTTTTGTACCCTCCTTAAATTTTACCTTCTTCAATTATCTTAGAAATATTTTCCATAACTTGCTTTAGCACTTCCTCGCGAGATCTTCTATTTCTATTAATTATCCTCCTTTTTTCCCAAGAGAAAGCCAACAGCGGAACTTTCTTGTCTTTATACTCTATTAGCGGATGTATAAGTGAATCGATTTCATCAACTGACATTCCATTCTTTAATAGTAAAGATGTCAGATATATTACAAGTGGACCTTGATAACCATCTTCTACGAAAATCTTTTGAAACATTCTCGCATCTTCAAACTCTTTCTCTTTCATATATTTAATTTCTTGCACATGCTTTCTCCAGCGTGCAATCCTTAAGGGTACCACATATTTTTTATCGATCTCAGACTTGAATCCGCTATAAGCTCTGGCCACCATGAAGCCGGCAATTCCCCATTCAATCAATATAGCGTATGGTAGCATGGTCATAATGAAAGGTCTCACTATAAAAAGATAACTTCCTAGAAAGAACCCGATAATGAAGTTTCTGAGTTGGGAGCTATGAACCTGCCTACATATTTCGGAGACTACTCTATTCTTAACTAATACACCGCAAGAGATGAAAGAAGCCAAAACCATAATGAACAAACCTGTGAAGAAGGCTATTTGAATATCCAACGGACGTATCACAAAATGAGGGGCTAGGCGGATGCTATCAATGACGCCGAAAAACGGCGTGGCCATGTTCCATAAAGCATACACGACCACGGCGAAACCTGTTGCATTAAAGATGCGTTTTAACCACTCGTCAGTGAAGAGCACCCTTCCTTTATATAGTGTTATTCCCGCAGCTCCTAGATAAATAAAGGCATTTAGTTGTTGGAATTTCATCCAGTAAATAGGTATAGCCAAAAGAGAAAAAAGAAACGAGAATAGAGACGCTATAACTACGCCGTCAAGTATGATGCTTGCACATTTCCCCGCCTTATGCTCCGTTAAAGTCGTGGAGAGCTTAGACATCAGCAGTAAAAGGATGAGAATATTAGGGTACAGACTTAAGATTGCCATAAGGCTATTCGCTACTGATTTATCCGCCATCAAATTGTATATTAGAGTCGATAAGATACCTGCCGGCATCAGAAGGAAATTAAGGAAAAATAATGGAATTAGATAGGTTGCGCAGGTCTTAACTACTCTCTTAACATCTATTGGAATCGTTCGACGCTTTTTTTCTAAAGTTTCCTTTTCAGATACCCGTGGTAAAGTGAGATCTGCCATCTTTTCGGACATGATGAATGATGGTTTTTGAGCAGAGATGAAGAGCATGATTGCTGAAGTAACCAGCAGAATCTCGCCAAAATTAATATAAAAGTAGCTCGGTTCTAATTGATACCAATAGTAGAAAAAGAATTCAAGTAAACCATATGTTAGGCTATAGTACATGTAAAGAGAGAGGAAGGAGCCAACAAGTAGTAGCAAGAGAATCGACGATAGTTTTAACAGATTTCGTTTTGCCTTAAAGATGCTGATTAACGTTAATAATCCAAGTATAGGCAAGATTAAATCCATTATAAATACTACTTTAAGGGGCGGAGGATACTCAGCGAATTTAGGAAACGTATTCAATATTGTGGATACTCGTAGTTCATGTGTTGAGATAAAATAATAGAGATTTCCCCACCAACCTGCCAGAAAGAAGAACAGACCCGGCCTATAACCAAACCTTCCGATGGAAAGAGATATGATTAGAAGAATGATCCCCACCTTCTGTTCGGTGCTCAGAAATCTAGTCTCTTCTCTACTAAAATCAGCAATATCACCTCTCATCTTCCAGATTATATTCAGTAGAATTAGGGTTAATGGAAGTGAAATAAGGAGTGAACCGAGCATAGAAACATCCATTATGGTTTGCAGGAATGAAACAGGATTAATGATTCCAAGTAGAAAGGATAAAGAAGCATAGAGGCTCAAGAAGCTGTGAACTAGAATAAAGTAAAAGAGTTTCTTCCGAGGTAAACTTAAAAATCCGGCTGTAGCTCCAAATAATTCTCCTAGCGTAACCAATACTAATGCTATGGAAACTCTTTTCAGCTGAGAAAAGCCTAACCACGCGCTAAAATAGAGAACTGTTCCTAAAAATGCATTGAACAATCCTAAAATACTCAGGATTATTGCCATTGTTTTTTTATGGTTTGTTCCATCAGGTCTCATTGTGCATTAGCCACCTGCCTCTTTTTTAATTAGATTTATGGCCTTCAGCATAGTCTCGTAATGTTTTCGCCTTATGGACCGCGAGCTATATTGCGCTATTTCGAAGCATCTCGTGATTTCCTTCAGAGGCTCTGAAGGCACGTTCCTTTCTAAAGCGACCTGTTGAATTTCTCTGGGAGTCATGTTAGCTCGTATTGGAACGTTTCTCCCTTTAATATATTCCAGAAAAGAATGATACAATGACACGATTTCCTCTCTATAATCTACAACTCTTATTTTTCTCTCGGCTGAGGCGGCTTCGTAAAGATCTGTTTCCTCTAAAATGGCCTTCAAGGTATGTTCGCCTTTTTCCTTAAACACGTAAGTGAGGGATACCCTTCCTTTTTCTATTCTATAGCTTGACAGTACTTTATTGTCGATAAGTAAGTGTATTTTCCCTTCCTGCAGAGGGTTGTTATCGTTATCCTGAGCTGTGACACTTATGCGGAGATCCTCATCTACTCCCCATACATTCAGCATTGGCTCGGTGATTTCCGGAAAGTCGATAGTGAGAAAAACCTTAATTTTATGCGGATAAGCCTTCTCGTGGGGCTTTTCCTTTTCTATCTTTTCTTTTTGTTGTTCAACTGTTTTTGGCGTCTTTTCTTGCGATATTTCTGATTCTACTTTTTCGGTTGTTTCACGCTTTCCTAAACTCAAGGATCTAAAGAAAGAGATGACGCCTTCTTTGCGTCTCCGGATAAAGAAAACAGCTATTGCCGCTGAGAGACCGGCAGGAATCGCCACATATACCCACTTGATAAGTGGATTCTCTTTTGATTGAATACGTAGGGTTATTAGCGCACTAGAGGGTGAGTATAGAGAAGCCCCCTTGTATGAAGCTTCAAGACGATACTCGTTTGCCTGAAGATCCTTTGGGATCTTCACGGTGAACATTGCTTTACCCAAAGAATCCGTAAAATTCTCATATGCAAGCAACGAAATTTTGGCATTCTCAATTGGTTTTCCTTCATCATCTACCAATGTAACATTGATAGTAACTTCATCTCCAAAAGAGGCGAAGGAGGGCGCATCGATTTTTAGAAACGTACAACTTTTAACTCGTATTTCTTGTTTAACAGTAAATTCGAATGTAGGTATGCGATATAAGATTGTATGACTTCCTAGTGTTATGTTTCTAGGGACATAATAACTTACATTGAAAACGCCTTGGTCATCAGTAAATTCTTGCGTTATGTTCACGCCGTCGAAAAATACGATAACAGGGATGTTTCCTTTAGGTTTCGTGCCAACAAGAACTTTACCGTGAATCAACATCTTATTGCCTCGCGTCGCTTCTTCTTCTGTGTAGACCTCTAAGAAAATGGGCATAACCTTTATTTGGCGTTCAAAACTTGAGCCTAAATAGAATCCTGTTTTCTCAAAAACTCCTCTTATCGAATAATTCCCTGCTCCCTTTGGATGGAAAACCGTTGAAAAAATTCCGGAATCATTTGTCAACACACTCGAAACGAGTTTTCCATCAATATAAATCTTAATACGCTTACCTGAGAGCGGTCTATCTCTTTCCACAAGTCTCCCACTAATCGTCAGATTCTCGCCTAGCGTGAGTGTCTCTTTGATTTCGGGAATAAGAACTGTTCTTCCTACAACGGTTACTTGTTGAGTTTCTTCATGGTCGAACTCGATTATCCTATAAAGGATGTTGCTGACTCCTAATTTCTTGTCAGAAGACACGCGGCGGATACACTTGAATTGTCCATTCTCATCAGTCCGCACGCTACACATCACTTCATTATCCATTAAGATTTCTATAGTTGCATTTGGCAAGGCTTCATTACCAAAAAGCGCCCTACCTTGAAATATTACGTCTTCCCCTCTGATGATAACGTTCTCAGTCGAGATTGTTAAATGAATCTCTTGGACTTCGATCTCAGCAAAACTTTCTGATTCCAGAAAATATTCTGTTCCGGAGAATCTCACCTCTATTACGTATCTTCCTCTTTCCGAAAATACATGATAGAAGCAGAAACTTCCATCTTCCTTCGTAAACGTTTGTTTAACGAAGTGATCATCTACATAGAGACTTACGGACTGATTCGCTAATGGCCTTCCATATTCCTCTATCAAATATCCGCATATTGATATTTCCGAATCGAGTTTAACCCTTGTGGGTACATTAATCTTAATCTTCGTAGCGGCATATACTTTTATCTCAGGGTCGCTCCAAGATTCTAAACGCCATCCTTCACCTCTAGCATGAGCGATTATGTGATATTCTCCTACATCTATGTTTAGAGGTGCTGTACAAGAGATGTTAAAGAAGCCGTTAATCGTTTCTCCGTTTCCGATGATGGTTCCGCCATGAATCTTCGCTTTGCTAATATAGATTGTTACGGGCACACAGTCTATCGGAACTCCATCATCCGTAGTTACAGAGCCAGATACATAGAACACTTCTCCCTTCTTTATATTGTCGCTACTAATGGACAATATTTCTGTTGTGGTGGCTATAAGGAGAGATTCATCGCTCCACGATTCAGCATACTTTCCAATCCCAAGGGAGTGAGCTATAACCGCATATTCTCCAACATATAAATCGCGCGATACATTACACTTTATTACGAAGACTCCGTTAACTGTTCTCCCATGACCGCACACTTCCCCATGAACTACGCCTTTTTCTTCATCAAATTCAATAAGGTAGATATCAACTGGCATATTGTCGATAAGCTCGCCGGAATGTTTTGTCGTAACTTTCCCTTTAACAATGAATGAGTCTCCCTTCTTAACCGAATCCTTGCTTACTTCAGTGATCATTGTAACAGTCTCAACCGAGAAGAAAACTTTCTTGCAGCATCCGCTTGTTCCTTCAGCTTCTCCGTATCCCGGTGTAGGTTCAAATGCTATCCAGCCTATATCTTGAAATCCAACTTCCGGCCAGGCATGTGATTGATTAGCGTAGACTGTCTGCTCCTCCGCCTTTTGCTCGATAACAAACCCTGAGGCCAGACGGGTTGGAATGCCAGCTGACCTTGCAAGCACAACGAATGCAGAGGCAAAATTGGCGCAGACACCTTGCTTCTCCTCAAAAAGGAACCAGTCAACCGGCTCCCAACCTTCAGGCGCACGCATGTAAGAAACGTTATATTTGTAGTTGTTTCGGAGAAATCGTTCAATAGCCTTAGCCTTATCGTAGGCCGAATCATATTTCGCCGTAATCTCAAGGGCAAGCTGCCGTGTACGCTGGGTTATATCTGCTGGAAGCTTGAAATAAATCTCTTCATCTATGGGCTTAGCCTCCTTAAGTACGGACTCCTCAAAAAAGTAATGGACCGTTGTGAACGTGTACTCATCGTCAAACTCTTCTTCAGCATAGAAGATACCATACTCCGGATAAAAAACGAGATTAACTGGGGAATCTATATGAACCGTGTACATGGCGATTGGAATGAAACGGGAGAAATTAGTCAGCGGGGTAATCGTGATTACATCTTTAACCGCCCTAGAGTACTTGGAAACCTTACAGTCTATCTTTTCACCTGCATATACACGAGAATACGCATCCTCTTGAATACGCCATATGCGTCCATCATAGACCGAAGCAACCAAGTTACACAGATACCTGGTGTTAGCAGCATTAGTAACATTGAAGAGCGGAACTTTAGGAAGCTCACCGCCCTCAGCAGACAAGCATCCCCCCGAACATGAACAATTAGCCGCAACAGAACCTTCTTCGACGGAACTTTCAGAAGAAGCTCTTACAGGCACAAAGCCTTCAAGACAACTGAATAATCCCCATAAAAAGATAGTGGAGAAGAGAATAAGAAGTAAAACAAGAATAAAAGATAATTTCTTTTTTATATCCGAACACCCCCATTAGTTATTTTGAAACCTAAAATATTACTGTGAAAGCGTGAAGGTGCATTCTGCGCATTTAAAACATATTTAGGAGGTTTCTAATTAGCTTTTTGTTGTTTCTACGGTATGGCTATTGGGTGGTAGGTCTCAGTATATTTTATGGACAGAGATATCTTCATAGACCCTACTCCAGATAATCCTATAGATGCTGCTAGGTTCTTAAGCTTTCTTGACCCATCGCCTATCTTAGTCGTTCTTGAGAGCTTCTATTGTGAGCCGTGGAGGCATAGACATCCTCCAGATGTAATGCTTAGGCTATACGCACTGTATAGGCTGAAACGGTTCAGATTCCTGACTGAGCTCTGGAGGCTCCTGGGCGATGATGCTCTGAGGCTTCTCGGCTTCAAGTGAGGCCGAGCTACAAGACCTTGTGGCACCGGCTCAACGTAACGGTTAAGGCTGAAGGGCTCATCGTGATCCATGAAGCCCTGATGAATGCTATAAGGGAAGCTTTTGGTTTTTTAGTGACGTATAAAATGTCAGCTCTGTGGGTTTTGTATTTCCTCGTTACGGTTTAGGGATAATACAGCTTAGGATTGAAGGTATTATAATGGCTTTTCTTCCGAAATAGTAAACTTGGATGAGAGTAGAACACACGTTGACGGTTTTTCCTCCCTATTCTTAACGCCGAGATCTGTAAACATTTGTTTTTCAGACTTGTGGTAAGCTATTGATGTTCTGCACCATTCGCTATTCTTTCCAAGATAGTAAATGTTGTCGCCTCTTTCTTCAATTAAACCGTGCCTAGGTCCTTTTTCTGGATAATGCTCCCTATAATCCGACCAACATAATACTTTTTCAACGATCATGGCATAAACCAATTTTATTTCTCCAAGAGGCTTCGAGTTTCTCCCATTATAAACTCTTAACGATTTCCCACTAAAACCTAAAATCCGATCTTCCTTCTTTGCCAGCCGCCTTGTTTTTCGTTTACAGGTAGCTAAAGTGCATATGTCATGAAAAAGGATTAGGGGCAAAACCGTTATCCGAAGTCATAATGTAAGAGTATAGTTTATTTTCCCGCCTCATTTTCTCACACAAAATAATTATTAAATTAGTCTTTAAAGCTTATTCGATTTTAGATCTGAAAACAAGATTTCTTATATTGCCCGAGAAGCACTGCGTAATGAAAGCCATGCAAGTTTTTCATGTCTGAATTAAGAGTGTATGTCGAGGACAAGGATGGAAAGGAAATGTCCCTTATTGTTCATTAAGGAATGGGATGCAGGTTAGTCAGCGCTATAAACGAGGAATCTGATAACCTTGAATCTCTTCTAAAGAGCGCATATGAGTTCGATAAAGACATTTACAGCATTAAGTCATGCAGGGATGGTGAGTTCAAGTTTGATGAGGAGAATAGGTTCACTTTCTTTCCAAAGGTGAGCAAGGAACCTTATGATGCAGGTATAATTGAAATCTACTTTCCAGAGAAGATGATAATCTCGAACCAAGATGGAGATTATATCTGTCATAGAGGAGTCAGGCAAACATGGGGATATACTGGTCCTCACTTGGATGTTGGAAGGTTCAAGAGGTTTCACATACCAGAAGATTGGACGATATTCGACAAATTCTTTTTCGGCATAACTGTCAAGGTTGAGGGAGAGATCGATAAAGAACTTGAGAGGAGACTCATGGAAAGGGTTGAGTGCTACAAGAAGATGGGATATAAGGTAGAAGTCTTATAGAAAAAATTAAGATTCTATTACTAGGCCGCAGGAAGAACATACGAACTCGCTAATGCTGTAGTTCTTGTTCTCTCTTGCATAAACTATCTTGCCGCCGCATTCCATACAATATGGTTGATGGTTTACGATGAGTAAAAAATCTATTCCGTAACAGAGAGGACATCTATAATTTTCTCTCCCTTTCATGTTCACATTTCTTCTCTTACTTCCATTCAGCTTCTTCATCTCGTTCTCAAGCCATGCAGCTCCCAAGATTCTCCCATTAGGTAAGATCGTCAGGCAGGTACTCTTGTCACCACTCCCCAAAATCTGATCTAAACCTCTATAATTCCTTCTCCTCAATCTTTCCCTCCTCTTCTTAGTTTCAAGCTTGTACATTCTTTGGCATGCATCACAACGTATCTTATTCGGGGAATATGTCACAAAAATCTTAGAACAGTCCACACAAACCCTTTCCCTTTTCCTTCCCAATGATCGTTTATATCTCCTGCTCAGTTCTTCATGATAATCATTTGAGATGAGCTGAGCATTCGGAAATCTCTCTATGTAGTCTTCAATAGTCATATTATGCTTAGCCAGATGATTACTATGTATCTGCCTTAGCTTTGCGCCACAAATCAAACACTTCACATAGCTCTCAAGATTTTCCTTTTCCCTTAACTTGTAAGAACTCTCATTTTCAATCGTATCTTTAAGATCAGATCTAACATGATGTCTCCCCATGAAAAACTAGAAATAGATTTCCATGAAAATGATTGCGAGAACAAGATACCACTAATGCTTAATTTATGTAAGAACCCATAATTGAATCCCACATAAAGTGATTCAGATTTATCTGTCAGTCTTATCTCTCGTTCTGTCCATCTTCTTTTTTTCTGCGGAGGGATTCAATAAGCCTTTTTCTTCTTAATTTCTTGAACCCTAATGAAGAAATCTTTAAAAGGAATAGGTTGGGAGGTTTAATTTCTATTTTGAAAATTAATTTTCGCATAGTTTTCGAATTATAGATTCAATAAATTTGTTGTTCGCCAAATTAGGGTTCATTATACAAAAAACACCTTTTCGGAATATTAATTCTAGGTTTTCTATCAGATAATTCTCAGTGAGTAATATTACACCTGATAGAAGCTTATTCTCTGTATATTCAAAATAATCCCTAATGCAATTCACAAAATCGCAGATGTCTCCAATCATTGGGGTTATATCAATTACAACAATGTTCAATTCTCCTTCATCAAACTGTTTACTTTCTTCTTCTAGTTTATCTTTTAGTTTATTTTCATATATAGCTCGGGGAAGAAGGATTTTAAGGCTCTCTCCTTCGTCAACCCTAATCAAAAAATCATCTTTCATAACTCGAAAGTTATAGTTTCCTTCAAGAAAATGATCATTCAAGTTATTATAAACTTCTTTGATGATTTTTTCATCCGGAATCTTTTTGAATTGTATGACTATCTCTAGCTCTTTCTTTTCTTGAATTTTTAGCGCTATCTGAAAAGCTGATAACATGTTATATAAATACAGGATGGATGTACAAG
>Ga0164310_10000681_pt1 | contig 18484 bp, 14 predicted proteins | sample GuaBasSedimGuay1_FD_121795 | JGI IMG/M metagenome (GOLD analysis project Ga0164310, IMG submission 121795) | Subseafloor sediment microbial communities from Guaymas Basin, Gulf of California, Mexico - Guay1, Core 4569-9, 0-3 cm | ecosystem: Environmental > Aquatic > Marine > Hydrothermal vents... | reverse complement strand
CACTATCCTGCAGTTGGAGATGCTGCAGTTTCCGGCAAGAACCTTCACACCGCATCCACCGCTCCCAGAATTTCTTATGGTAACCCCGCTTATGCTGGCACCATCCTCGGCGAGCACAACAACATCTCCAGACCCGCTCCCGTCTATGACTGTTCCATGGGTTGAATTGCCGATAAGGGACACACTTTTGTTCACAACTATGTTCTCGTAGTATGTGCCATCCCAAATTCTGATGGTATCTCCGTCCGTGGCATTGTCTATAGCCGCTTGAATTGTGGGGTAGTCACGAGGTACCACAATAGTGCTCTGGGCAGAGGCGTCCATGGTGGAAGCGTTAACCCATAGAAGAAGTGTTCCGAAAAGAATGCCCACAGTGACCGAAACGAGAAGTCTCCTGCTCATCTCAAATCACCATTTACGACTTTTCAATTTTTTTAGCTCATCCTAAAAACTATTGCTTAAACTCAGCATGAATAATAAACTTTTCGGGTTGCAGGATCGCCTGTTTCTTTACAGTTATGTCTCTGAATTGTAAAATAAGGTGAATTCGCCCCTCTCGGCACCCTTCCAAAACTTTTTATCTCCTTCCCTGTATCCTTCCAGCATGGTGCCGAAGAAGCATCGTGTGTACCTCACCAGGGTTCTTCCAGGTGAGGGTATGGAGAGGATCTTAAGGAACTACGATGCAGAGGTGTTCCCCGGGGACGCCCCCCCCGACAGAGAGACCATTTTAAGAGGGGTGAGGGGGAGAGAGGCCCTTGTATGCCTCCTGACAGATCCCGTAGACAGGGAGATTATGGAGGCTGGTCCTTTAAGAATTATAGCCAATTACGCAGCTGGCTACAACAACATTGATGTTGAAGCGGCGACGGAGCTTGGAATCATTGTGACCAACACCCCCGGGGTCCTCTCTGAGACCACCGCGGATCTCACCTGGGCTCTTCTTCTCTCAGCGGCAAGGAGGATTGTTGAGGGGGACAGGTTCATGAGGGAGGGGCGGTTCAAGGGGTGGGCGCCAACACTCCTTCTGGGCAGGGATATTTACGGTAAGACCCTGGGGGTTATAGGCGCAGGCTCCATCGGCAGTGCAGTGATGAGGAGGGCTTTGGGCTTTGGAATGAGAGTGCTCTACAACTCCAGGAGAAGAAAACCAGAACTTGAGGAGGAACTGGGGGCGAAGTGGGCTACCCTCAAGGACCTCCTTAAAGAATCTGATTTTATTACAATACACGTACCTCTAACGGAGGAGACGTACCATTTAATAGGAGAGAGGGAGTTCAGGCTTATGAAGGATGGTGCTGTTCTGGTGAACGTCGCTAGGGGTCCTGTTGTGGACGAGGAGGCGCTGGTTGAGGCGCTTAAAGAGGGAAAACTCTTCTCAGCCGCCCTTGACGTTTATGAGAGGGAGCCTGAGGTACACCCAGATCTTCTCCAGATGGATAATGTTGTCCTTGCGCCCCACATAGGTTCCGCCTCCCTGGCTACACGTTCAAGAATGGCCTCAATGGTGGCAGACTCCCTGGATGACTTCTTCTCCGGGAGGGTCCCGAAGAACGTTGTGAATCCGGAAGTTCTGGAAAAACTGCATCTGAAACCTAGGTGATTTTATGGAGTTTGAATCTGTAGAGAAGGATCTTATGGGGAGGATCGGTCGTCTCAAAACGCGCCACGGCGTGGTTGAGACCCCGGCTGTCCTTCCAGTTGTGAACCCGAACCTCATAACGGAGGAGGGGGCCATAACACCCAGGGAGCTGTATGATAGGTTTGGATTCAGAATGATCATAACCAACTCCTACATCATTCTGAAGAGCGAGAACCTGAAGGAGAAGGCGCTGGAGAGAGGACTTCACTCCATGCTGGACTTCCCCGGGGCAATAATGACGGACTCCGGAACCTTTCAATCCTACGTTTATGGGGACGTGGATGTTGACCCGGAGAGGATTGTTGAGTTCCAGAGGCTGATCGGATCAGACATTGGCACCATACTTGACGTCTTCACCACCCCGAAGGCTACAAGGGGGGAGGCTGAGGAGGCCCTAAAAACCACACTGAAGAGGGCGAAGGATTCAAAGAAGATCGCAGGGGAGATGACACTGGCCGTTCCGCTTCAAGGAGGAATTTACACGGACCTCAGGGAGAGGGCCGCCCTTGACGTAACGGCACTGGGGGCAGAGTACATTCCCGTTGGGGGTGTGGTACCCCTCATGGAATCCTACCGCTACAGAGAGCTTTTTGAGATACTCTTTCACGTTCAGAGGGGGCTTACAAGGGGGGTGCCAGTTCATCTCTTCGGTGCGGGACACCCCTCAGTGATCCCCTTCGCCGTCGCACTTGGAATGGACCTGTTTGACTCAGCATCATACGTTAAATATGCCAGGGATGGAAGGTACTTCACAGAATATTCCACCAGGAGTGTGGAGGTCTTGGAGGAGCTCCCCTGCAACTGTCCAGTATGCTCCAATACAGACGCTAGGGAGTTAAGGGAGATGCCTCAGAAGGAGCGGGAGGCTCTCCTATCCAGACACAACCTTTACGTCATCCAGAGGGTTATAAAGGAGGTGAAGCAGGCGATAAGGGAGGGTACGCTCTGGGAGATGCTGGAGAGGTATGGTAGGGCTCATCCAAAGCTGTGGAAGGCTTTTCTCCTTATAGGGGAGAGATGGGAGGATGTGGAACAGCTGGACCCCCTTTACAAAAAGAGGCTCTTCCTTGTTTCAAAGGTCTCTCGGGGCCAGCCAGTCTTCAGGAGGGCTATTAAAAGGCTCATGGAGCGCTATCAGCCCGTGGGGGGGCCAGAGGGGCTTCTCATTAAAGAATCGGGTTCCTTCACAAAATATTTGGGGAAGGGATACGAGGACAGGGAGATCCTCCTACCCTCACCGTACGGCCCCCTCCCAGCTCACCTCTTTGAGGTTTTTCCCTTCGGCCAGACGGTATCAGAAGACTCATTTGATGAGGGTGAGATCCTGAGCAAATACTCCTCCCTAGAAAGGGTGGAGAAGGCTCCGGAGGGGGGGGATTGGCAGTGGTGGAACATGAGATTCCTTTGGGGCGGGGTGCAGATGCAGTTCGGTGGTGACGTCCCGGAGGCTCTGTGGGGGAGCCCAGAGGAGGCCATGAAGGATGTTAAGGTTGTTAGGTCAAAGAAGACCTCCCGGGGCAGATCTGTTCAGTGCAGGGGGAAACACTATTTCGGTGTAAGGGCATCTGAGGGTACATTCACACTATCCTGGTTCTCCGCAAGGGCGCTTCTTAACCGGTTTGAACCCCCCCGCTTCAGGGTTGTTGTCTCTGAGGAGGCTGCCCCCTACAACGCTGAAGGAAGATCTGTCTTCCCCCGTTTCGTCGTTGACATAGACCCTGAACTTCGCCCCGGGGACGAAGTGATCGTGGTGGATAAGGATGATAACCCCCTTGCCTTAGGAAGGCTTCTTCTCTCCCCCCGGGAGGTGGGGGAGATGAAAAGCGGCGTTGCTGTGAAGGTTAGAGAGGGGGTTAAAAGCAGGGAGAGATAACTTTAGATAAGTTGAAATGCATTTAGCATGGCGAAGGACAGCATCGAGAACCCATACCTGTGGAGGAGCACCCATGTCCATCTCCGAGGAGGGCGGTGATGCCCTGCTTTTTACAGTGGAATGGAGTGAGAAAGAGAGGAGGACTGCTTCCCTCTGGGGAGGGGTCTCCGTATCTAATGTTCTTCAATCCCTTCTCCTTTTGGTTGTTGTATTCTTCTTTGGAATGTTCGTTTTCGGGCAGCTAAAACCCTATTATTCAAAGGCAGTGCCACTTAGGGCATTACTCTCAACTTTTGTTCTCCTTCCATTTGTGCTCTCCCTCCGTTCACTGATACGGTTCCGCAGGCGCTTCATCCCCACCAGAGGTGTATTTTACTCCGAGGGTGTGGAGGTTGAGGGGAGGGATGGAAAACTCTTCCTGGAGAGAAAGAGAATAAAGGTCTCATTGGGGGAGAATGCGGCATGCATACACTGCGGTAGGAGGATAATTCCCATCCACCTTAAAGGAGAAGTGGAGGAGTATCTTAAGGGAATTCGAAAAGATGCTGCAGATGCCACCCAGAGACTGTCCCAGGCAATTCTTCTCTCCGCAGTGCCCTCCTTTATTGGAGCAGTAGCAATACTCTATCTGATAGTGCTGATGATCGCGAAAGGCCAACTCTCCATCTCCTGGAGAAGCTTCCGTTATTCCGCAGAGATGTTTCTGCCGCTTTATCCCGCAGTGTTTCTACCCCTAGCTGCTCACCTCACAAGGTACCAATTGGAGAGGGGGATGGGGACGTCCAACTTAAAAATAGATCTCAGAGCCTCAAAGAAGATCTACGCCTCCCTTTTTGCAGTCCTCTTCGGGTCCGCCACGCTCTTTATGGTGGTATCCGACCCCTTCTACGGCCTCTACAGCCTGAGATACAGTGAGTGGAGCGGAATAGACTCCATAGTGGATATTGATGAGCCAGTTCCATTCTCCTATGTTCCTGAGGAGAACATCACACTCACCCATTCTGTGAGGATTATGCAGGATATCTCAATTCATGACTGCCACATTCATGTGAACTCGTCCTCCCCCATCGTTATGGTTGTTGAGAGGGGGGCAAGGGCACTCTTTCGCAACGTGACGTTTACTGGACATGGCGTGACGGTTTTCTCCCTTGTAGGAAGAGGTGCTTTGGAGTTCTACAACACCATTTTCCGAAATCTCACCACACCGGTAAGGGGAGAGTTGGTGTCGGGGGTCATCGAGACCTACAGTACGCTTAAGGCAGTGGATGTGAACATCACTGCTTCAAGGGGAACTCTGATCTATGCACACTTCTCCGCTCTAGCCTTGCAGAATCTGTCCGCCGCCACATCAGACTATGCCCTGCTCTCTGTAAGCTCCACAGTGAAAATATCCAACTCCAAGATTCTAGGCGCTCTGGCTTCTTATCTTGAGAGCGATGTGGAAGTTGAGGATTCCTGGGTTTATACCTACGCCTACTGTCACGGAAGAAGCATTATGAAATTCAAAAGGCTTGAAGAAGGCTCCTTTATCTCAAAATACAGCTCCCACGGCTCCAGGATCGATGTGAAGTGCGAGAACTGCACAGTGAGCACCTGGAGCCTCACCTATTTGACTTACATGATATACTTCATCTACCCGGTTGTGTGGCTTTTAAGTCTTATTCCAGCGGTCTCCCTTATGGGCATCACGGACGACATAGAGGAGCTCTTTGAAAAGAAAAAGAAGGTGTAGTTTCACCCTCCCCGGGGTAAGCTTTATCACCCCCATTTTATCATAGTTTCGTATGCTCTCAGAGGACGTTTTGAAGCGGATGAAGGAGGACGAGGTCAAATACATCAATCTGCAGTTCGTGGATTTGATGGGGGTTGTTAAGGAGGTTGTCATACCCTCGGGAAAGCTTGAAGAGGCCCTCCAGATGGGGCTCTGGTTTGACGGTTCATCAGTAGAGGGCTTCGCAAGAATCCAAGAGAGCGACCTTTTTCTAAAACCAGACCCCTCCACCTATGCGCTCATACCCTGGCTCTCTGAGGGCGGAGGAAAGTGCGCTAGGCTAATCTGCGACATATATTCCTCCGATGGTAAACCCTTCCCCGGGGATCCCCGTCACATCCTCAAGAGGGCTATCAAGAGGGCGGAGGAGGAGGGCTTCAGGTTCTTCGTAGGACCTGAACCGGAGTTTTACATATTTCGGAGAGAGAGACCCCGGGAGATAACGGACCGACAGAGCTACTTTGACCTGATCTCTGAGGGGAATTACACACTCCTTAAGAACATAATAACAGCGCTGAAGAGCTTCGGGATCGAGGCAGAGACATCTCACCACGAGGTGGGCCCGGGGCAGTATGAGATAGATTTCCGCTACGGGGACTCCCTATGCGTGGCGGACAAACTCCTCACCCTGAAATACACCGTGAAGACCCTGTCTGGCAGGGAAGGATACCACGCCACGTTCATGCCCAAGCCCTTGATGGGCATGCCGGGCTCTGGGATGCACGTCCACCAGAGCCTTTTTGAGGTGGGTGGAAAGAACGCTTTTTACGACCCCGCCGACCCCTACGGGCTCTCAGATGTGGCATACCATTTCATAGGTGGTCAGATCAAGCACATAAAGGCCATGTGTGCGATTCTAGCGCCGACGGTCAACTCCTACAAGAGGCTTGTTTCGGGCTTTGAGGCACCTATATACATAACCTGGGCCAGGATGAACCGCTCCGCTCTTATACGGGTCCCGGGGTGGTTTGAGGGCAAAGGGGAGTCCGCAAGGGTTGAGCTCAGATGCCCCGACTCCACATCCAATCCATATCTTGCCTTTGCCGTTATGCTAATGGCTGGACTGGACGGGGTTAAGAAGAAGGTCGACCCCCCGCCCCCCACGGAGGAGAACACTTACACAATGAGCAGGGAGACCCTAGAGGAGAACGGGATAGACACCCTCCCCTCCACCCTCTACGAGGCGCTTGAGGAGTACCTCAAGGATGAGATCACCCGTGAGACCTTTGGGGATTACCTCTACAGAAGGTACTATGAGGTGAAGATGAGGGAGTGGGAGGAGTACAGTACCCACGTCTCCGACTGGGAGATTGAGAAGTATTATCAGACATATTAGAGTTAGGTAAAATAAAATATGCTGTGACCTTTCCACCCCGGTGGGCTGATGAAGATTCTCTTTGCATGCGGTACCGATGACGGAAAGACCCTCACTGATGAGCACTTCGGCTCGGCATCCTTCTATATGATCTTTTCCATGGATGGAGACAGTGGAAAGATTGAATTTGTAAGGAGAATGGAGAACACCTCCCCACAGGAGAGGGGCCACGGAGACCCAGAGAAGGCAAGGTACATCTCACAGATGTTCAGCGATGTGCCCGTCCTTGTAGCTTTTGCCATGGGGCCGAACATAACAAGGATGAGGAAGAGGTTTGTTCCTGTAATAAGCAGGGTCAGAGAGATTGAGAGCGCCCTGGAGATCCTTCCCCGCTACAGGGAGGAGATCATAAAGGAGATGGAGAAGCCGGAAGGGGAGGATAGAAGGATCATATACCTGAAGTGATCTTTCACCAAAACATCATATTAAGAAGACCTCCGCCTGGTCTATATGATGAATATTGTTCTAGGGGTTTAGTATGCTGAGAAATATTCAACATAAACTCCACTACCTCTTAGGGGGGCTAGTTTTACCATGTACTTCATCACCGCCACCCCATGATCCACCCCACTCTTTGTTTCTATCTGAGGTGGGTAGGTTGTCATGAAACATAGCGTCCATGAGACCACTCTGAGGTCCCTCCCCTCCAGTGTTGTCCCCCCATCAGCTATATCTTGAAAGACAGACCTAACCGACCGAACCGTTCCCCCCCTCTGAGATACGTTTTCGCAGGGCACGGTGAAGTCCATATAACTCTGCAATACACCCCCCGGGCCGAAGGAGATCTTAACAGTGCCGTGAAAACCCATAACGGGGACTCCGTTTATATACTGTCTGAAGACGACCAGTTGCCCACCATAACCAATCAACTCCTCCTTCCCCGAACTACCGTTGACTATTATCAATTTGGGCGTTTGTATAATCTCCACCCTGAGGTCTGAGTAGTCCCCCCGAAACCGCTGGATAATGCTGTAGCTCAGATTAATCAGTGTTTCGTTTGAGAGAACTTGCTCCTTTGGAATTATTGCTGAGGTGTATTCATCGTTAATATACGTGATCGTGTAGGCTTGATCAACCAACACCCTTTTCATGGTGTCGTTTTTTTCGTGGTACTCAAAAACACTTCCAGAGCCCCTTACCGGCTCATTGAGGAATTTTCTGGCCACCGCATCAGCGAAGGTAGCGTTGTAAAGTGGCTTCATCAACACCTCAAGCAAAGGGCTACCGCCTGGGTCCGAACTATTGATCATCTGAAGGGTCTCACTGTCAACATAAATGTTGTGCTTCTCACCCTTGAGGAAGAGTATTAAACCAGCATTTTCTTCTTCTTTTCTCTCGGTGTAGGCATATGTCAGAACCCCGGCAATAGCGATAACAGCCACTGCGCCCAGCACCAGAACATAACGCCGCTTGGCCCCTGACAGCATCTTTATGGCCACCTCCTCTAATATACATTATAAAATATGCCTTATATTCTTTTCGGTGGCCTCAGAGCATTCGTCCTGGATGAAAACTGGCAGGCATCCTCAGGACGTTGGAAGTGCATTCATTATCGGTTGTCCAGTTAAAAAGTGTCACCCCTAAGGTTCCTCATCAAGCAGCCTTCTCTCTCCCTCAAGCTTTCTTATCTCTGTCACGTCCTGGGTCACCTCTAGCGTTCCCAGATACTCACCTTTCTCACCCCTGACAGCGAAGTACCTGATGTGTATGAATCTACCTCTGAAATTTATCCGGAACTCTGCCACATCCATACTCCCAAGGATCCATTTACAATACTCTACAGGTTGCCGTAGATTCTTCTCCAGTAGGGATTGTTCTGGAGGGCATACCACCACATCGCCACCTCCTCTTGAAGCTCCTTATAGTTGGGAAAGAGCTCCCTGCAGACCTCTTTGAATTCCTTGCTGTGTCTGTGATGCTTTAAATGAATCACCTCATGGGCCACCACAAAGTTAAACAGATACTCCGGCAGGCCGGCTATCTTAAGGTTAAAGTTCAGATTCCCAAGGTGAGAGCAACTACCCCATTTGCTCTTCATCTTCTTAATGCGCACCTCTCCGGCCTCAACCCCTATTCTCTGGCTGTAGCTCTCCACCCTACCCCTCAATCTGCCCTTGAGGCTCTCCCTAATCTTTCTCTCCATGTACGAGCATGTTCTGGAGGTGTCGGGGAGACTGACTAAAAGAACATCCTTCTCAATGGCGAAGTTGTACGGCCCCCTTTTCACTCTGACCTTATAAAGCTCCCCGAAGAGAGGAAATTTGCCTCCGCTGTTTATCCTCTCTGAAAATTCCCTGTACTCGTCTATCTTCTCCAGCTTTTCCAGAACCCATCCCACCTTCTTTAACAGAAATGCGTCAGGATCAGGGAAATCCCTAGGGACTATCACCAGAACCTCCCCATTCTCTCTTACCTCTATCCTTCTGTATTTCACGTCCCTTCTGAAAACCCTGTAGGGAATTGTCCTATTCCCCATCGTGATGATACTTTTAGGGGTTTCTCTGGAACACTTTGATGATCTCTCCCTTGAGGGCATCTCTCTCCTCCTTCCTGAGTCCATATGTGGCGGTCTCCTTTGCAACAGTTGCCCTTACCCTCTTTATCATGTTTGGCTTCATTGTCCAGCCCTTGAATCTATAGTCCCGGGTGCTATCAATTATATGCCTGGCCAGCTCAAGCAGTTCTTCCTCTTCTTTTTTAATATACTTCTTCAAGACATATAATATCCAGTATTCCTCCTCCGTAAGACCTAGCTCCTTTCTTCTTCTCTCCATCTCGTTCTTTTCATTGAAAATCTGACGGAGCTTCTCATAGGTCCTCTCAACGCTCTCCTTCCTGCTCTTCCACCTCTCTATGATCTCCTCAACCCTCTCCGCCAGATCAGCAGCGAAGGGGTCTCTGTCCCTCTCAGTTATAACGTACTTCTTTATGGTAAAGATCATATCGGAAACCCTGTCTGAAATCTCCTCATACCTCTCCTCCAGATTCTTGAGGTAGTTTTCATCCAGCGGTATTATCGGAAAGTCCTCTCTTATCTCTTCTATATCCACACATCCGTGGATATAGTTCAGGGTCTTCCTGTAGTACTTTCTGGCATACCTTTCTACCTCCTCCGGGTCCTCCCTCTCCACTATCCTCCTGTAAGCGTAGTATATCTTGGTCAGCCTCTTGAATGTCTCCACGTACTCCGTTTTTATGGGGTCTGGTCCTAAAAGCTCAAAGACCCTCCTCAAAGAGGAATAAAGGGACTTGAACTCCCTAGCCCTCCCCTCGTTGTGAAGCCTGTATACAGCCTCCATGAGAGCCCTTCTATCCCGCCTCTCCAGAGGGATTCCCTTGAAGATATCCAGAGCCTTCTCAGAGAGGCTCTCAAACCTCTCCTTCAGCTTATCAATATCATATGTCACACCCTCTAGGTCCTCCTTGCTGTAGTTCTCCAGGGCTCTCTCCAGCTCAGAGAAGATTCCCACATAATCCACTATCAAACCCGCCTCTTTCACCTCCTTAAACGGTCTGTTGGTTCTAGCTATCGCCTGAAGAAGCCTGTGCTCTCTCAAGGGTTTGTCAAGATACATTACCTGAAGCTCCGGAACGTCAAAGCCTGTAAGAAGCATGTCGGTGACTATCAGAATCTTTGGGTATTCGTCGTTCTTGTATCTCCTGACAATCTCTTTGTTCACCTCATCAGCAGAGTTCATTCCATACCTTCTGAAAAGTTCCTCCTTGTAGCGTCTGATTATACCCGTATCGTTTTGGGTGTAGGTCATTACAACCTCACTGTACTCCGCTGGAAGATGGTGGTCCAGTTCTTTCTTGTATAGGACGCATGCCTCTCTATCGACAGCGACCACAAGAGCCTTGAACTTTCCATCTACATTCTCGGAGAAGTGTTTTGATACGTCCTTTGCTACAACCTCTATTCTCTCAGGGTTCTTCAGATGAACCCTCACCACGTTGAGCTTCCTGTTCAGCCTCTCCTTCACCTCCTCCCCAATCTCTTCGGGTATCTCCTCAAATTCGCTGTCTAAGAAGGCTTTAAGGGTTCCCTTGTCCAGGTGGACGTCCTTCTCAAGCCTTGCCTGATAGTATATCGGGACGGTGTACCCGTCCTCGATGGAACGGAGAATGAAATACCTGTCAAGGTAGCGCTCGTCCTCATAACCAAAGAGCCTGTATGTGTCCCTCTCCTTCTTGGATATGGGGGTACCGGTGAACGCGAAGAAGAATGCCTCCCTGAGGATGGACCTCATCGTTGATGCTAGAAGGCCGTACTGCGTCCTGTGCGCCTCGTCAAGGAAGGCAATTACATTCTGCCTTTTCGCAATGGTTTCCCCCTCTCTGAGACGCTCTTTGAGCTCCCTCAGTCTCTCTATCTGGAACTTGTGAATTAACATCACGAAAAGACCCCTCTCCCCCCTCCCCTCATCATGGCTCAGGACCCTTTTAAGCTCCTCAATGTTGCGGATGGTTTTGAAGGGAATGCCCAGATAGGATAGTTCACCTGAGATCTGTTCCTGGAGCTCCCTTCGGTCCACAATGAAGAACACCGTGGGGTTCTGAAGTACCGGGTCCCTGAAGAGCTTGTATGCAGCGAATATCATGGTCAGTGTCTTCCCTGATCCCTGCCAGTGCCATATCAGACCGGATTTCTTATCTGACACTCCTTTTATAGTGCCCAAAACCCTCTCGTATATCCTTGTAGCCGCCCGGTACTGCATATAGCGTGGTACAACCTTTATGGACTGGCCACCCTGCTCCCTGAAAAAGACGTAGTTCTTGAGAATGTCAAGAAAGATATCTGGCTTGAGCATCTCCCCCATTGCCTCCAGAGGGTCATCTATTCCCTCCGCTCTCCAGTGTGTTACGGGAACCTCACCTGCCCAGGAAACCGTGGGAAAATAGACGGTTTTGTCTCCTGAGGCTATACCTATCTGAACGTATTTGAAGAGCTCCGGAACCTCCCTCTCATATCTCTTTATCTGTCTGTACGCGTTCATCCACGTCGTTGTAGGGCTGGTTGGGTCCTTGCACTCTATAACAACAAGCGGAATGCCATTCACAAAAAGAACGACATCCGTTCTGATCTTCTTCATCTCCCCGTGCTGGAAGACCACCTGGCGGCTGACGGTGTATTTGTTGTTCCCTAGGTTATCGTAATCTATCAGCCACACCCTGTAGAGAGTTCTCATATCCTCCGGCTTTATTGATATACCATCCTTGATGTAGCTAAGGACCCGCTTTGAACCCTCCGGACCAGAGGAGGCTGATTTGAGGGAGGTTATTACTCCCTCAACATCCCTCTCTGAGAGTGGAACACCCCTGTTTACACGGCGAATGGCATCCCGGAGTTCTTCTGTGAGGAGCGGCTCTTCATAGGACTCCCGGGGAAGATCCTCTGGTTCACTGTATTTCCACCCCACAGAGACCAGTACATCAATTATGTAATCCTCGCAGAGACCTTTTTCATCCCATACCACTTCTTTCCCTCCTTTTTCCCAACACCCACCCCCCCGGGGTCAAATTGATTTCAACACATTTTAACTTTCCTATGCCTCTTACACCTTAACTCTTTCCCTCCCGGTGAGAAGATCATTCATTAAACCTTTCTTGATTCTTTCAAGCTTTTCTTTACGTTTTCTTTCAAGCTCAAGCTTTTTATCTACAGTTGAGAGAATTTCAGCGATTTTTTGTTGTTCTGAAAGGGGTGGGAGTGGGATCTTTAGTCTGCCTAATTCTTCTCTTAGAATGCCTTTTATTGTACTTCCTTGTGCTAAGGATTTTAATCTCCTTTCATTATTGATGATGCACCAATACAGAAAATCAGGGGCGGATTTATTTTTATCTATGATTATTCCTGTTAAATCTTGGCTTATCGCTATATCAATTTTGTTGATGGCTGCTTTTCCTATACCAACTCTTGTTGCCACAAGCAAATTATCTTTGGGAATCAAATTACTAGTACTATTCCTCAATCCTTCTTTTGTAATAAATTTCTGGCCAGTTGTTATTACTCGCCCCTTTATATGGGCACTTGTCATCCATGCTATATCTCCGTTCCAATAATCAGGATTTGTCGTGGATGGAGTACCCCCACCTATAAAACTTAAACATACATCCCTAAGCCTAACAACCTTCCACTCCTTCGGAATTCTGCCAATCTCGGTATCCTTGAACTCAGTATGCCCAATTCCTTTTGTCAGTAGTTCCTGCATCAGCCCCTTCTTCAACCTTTCCGTCTTCTTTATAGCCTCATCCACCTTCTGGATGGCCTCATCTACAGTGGAAAGAATTTCAGCGATTTTTCGTTGTTCGGGGAGGGGTGGAAGGGGGATTAACGTTTTCATCAAATCTTCACTTCTAATTCCCGCTTGTCCAACATGTCTAACACATACTTGGCGGAAATACCTGCCCTGCCACTTTTTGATAAAATTGTATAAAACCCATTCTGGAGCAACCTTACTTTCATCCACCTTAATTCTTGTAATGTGATTGCTATATGTGCAGAAATCACATTCTCCTCTAAAAATAGCGGTTTTTCCAATTAAATCAACACTGTTAGTATTGTTAAATAAAATATCTCCCGGTTTGAGTAGATATCGATCAATATTATCTGGAATAGGAACTCTAATGTAAGAGTCTAATATAACTCTGCCATCTGTCGCTATATTGTTCATTCTAAGTTGAATTACTCCATCCTCGTCTCTTTTCCCGCTTGCAAAGCCTTGTTGAACATCCACACTGATATCTCCGAGTCTAACAATCTCCCAATCCTCTGGAATTCTGCCGATTGGTGTCTCTTTGTATCCATAACTGTTCATAGGTTCACCCCTAAAACATTGTCGCTACTAAGAAAACGTCAATAGCCGTTAAAATTAAGATGGAGTATGTATAGTTCCACATTTGTTTACTTATCTTCTCTATGTTCTTCTTCTTTACCTCCAAACTTCTCTTATTAAAGTAATACGAGGTTAAAAGAATATATCCATTTCTAGTCACCCTAACAATTTTTGTATCGTGTGTATTATCTCTAAAAGTACATTTCTCACCTTCAGCTAATTCATGATATTTCACACCAGAAATCTTAATTAGTCTCTCCTCTAACAGTAAATCAAATAACAATTCGTCAAATTCTTGATTGTGTGCGTTTCTCCAATCATTTATAGTTTTGTCCCCATTCCCAAAGAGTTCGGGAACTTCTATTACTTTTCCAACATTTTGTGTCTCTTTCATCTTAGAACCTCCATTATCTTAGTCGATGAATAATTCAAACCTAACATAGTTATGTCAGCCAATCTTTCCTTAAGCCAGACTCGCGTCTTATCATCTTGGGTTATGTAATCCTCAAAAATGTTCAGCTCAGCAACAATACCTATATCCATTACCTTGTGCAAGTTCTCACAATATTTATTCAGCTCTTCTACTATAACTTCTGTCTCAAACAACTCTTTTCCGGAAAGAAGTCTTCTTCCGATATCAGTTCTGTCCAGAGTAACGTGTACATCATCACTCAACTCGCTGTAAAGACCATAAATGTACTCTACGGGGTCCGTAACCTCCTGGATCGGATCAAAAATTCCCCAAAACGCTAATTGTTTGACCATTACTTTCACGTTCGGAATAATTTTCTTTTTATTTGGAATAGTTTCTTCATTACCTTCAAAAAATGGAGAAATTGCATCAAGAATTGAGACTGAACAGTTCTCTAATTCATCTTCTATTGATGGGTTTTCACTAATTGCCTTATCTAATACACTTGTCAATGTAATTTTATAATTTTCAATTTTCTTCCCAGATTCTTTCTCAACAATTTCAGCTGTTTTTCTATATTTTTTATGGGCTAAACACTCCCAAAACGCTCCTTTTATAATCAACTCTAAAGTATTTCTTAGTAGAGTGTATGCTGCATTGTAGTGTCCCATTAAAGCATTTAGAAAAGAAAGATGGGCCCTATCAGATGCTTCCCAGTGGTATAATAAAAAGGCTGATCTTGTATAACATTGCTCTTCAGATTTAACTATGTTCGCTGCTAGATATCTAAACTCATGGACAGAGTCGTGAGCTACTCTTAACTTTTGGAAATCGCATCTATAAATTGAAATAGAAATATTATGGAACTCAAGTTCTTTAAAAGTATGTGAGAGAGCTTCCTTAAGGTTTTTCTCATCCATATCCTAACTCTCCCGGCTGTCTTTTAACCTCCTCCTCTTTCTCTGAGCTAATACTCCAATCTTTCGGAATTCGGCCAATCGAAGCATCCTTAAACTCTTTACGAGATATACGCCTCACCTCTCATTTTCTCCCTGATACATGGATTCGGAAACATCGATACCACCTTAAGAAACGCCGTGTAAGACATTTTTCTCTAGGAAGCTCTTTAAATCTTCGGGCATAGTTTCAAAGAAGTGGTCATATTCAACAATTCTAACTGCATGATTTAGTTTATTATCAACAAATATTTTCGCGTCTATGTAGGTATTTAATTTGTTAGACGTTATTCGTGCACACTCACATATCCTTGCCCGATCCTCTTCGGTTAATTTCTCCATTAGATTATCAGAGGTTTTTAGAATCATCTCAGTTATTTTTTGAATATCGCCCTCCTCCAGTGTTTTCATGATTTTCTCCAATTTATTCTTCTTGTTCTCAAATTTACTTTCATTCTTAAGCCACCCTCCAAACTTCTTAAATATAAAGTGAGGTTCATACTTTACAGAATAGTTCTTGCAGAGCTTTTTGAGTAGAGCTAAAATTTCACCAAAGAGTATAGTCCCCTCTATATCTGAGGGAAGAAAAAAGACATTATTCTTACTAGTGAGTTCCGAATGTTTTCTCTCTTTATCATGATCTAGAATCAGAAATGCATTAAGCTCCCATTCTGCTCTCAGAATGTCATAGACTTCCTTCGCTGTATCCCCCCCATTAAAGCTTATAACCTCAATATTTTTCTTAATAAGCAATCTTTCCCAATGTATCTCCAGAAGCTTTCTGAATATATATTCATCTGATAACCCTTCCAGGACAAGAATAGCGTCTGAAAAGAAGATGACCTTCCGCTCATCTAATTGTCTGCAATACTTCCGAACGTTCTCTGTAAATTCCATAACAACGGCTTTTGTATTTCCATTAGCAAGTCTAAAGTGTACGTATTTTATCTTAGAAGTATTCTGGTTATTCTCCTCCTTTTCGCAGAATGATGGTAGAAGATATGGTGAATGCGTGATTACTACAAATTGACTCTGATTTTTATATCTATAATCAACTATTAATTCCATAAGTTTACGTTGTAAGAGAGGATGAAGATTGGATGCTGGCTCATCTAAGAAGATTGTTTTATTTCTTGCACCAACAATAAGGTAAAGAATGTATAAAAGTTCATTCAGTCCCGCACCACTAAGCTCTATTGGTATTTCAACATCATTCTTCTTAAATATGTTTATTCCGATCCATCCATCAGGAAATATCTGCTCTTTCTTTACTTCTTTCTGTTCTTTAATAAGAATTTCGGTGCTCGCTTGTGTTGATTTCTCATTTTTGGACTCGATAATATAGGAGTCTGGGCTAAACCATACATTAAATCTATACCCAGTCAGTTTTTCGAACAAATTCTCTATATCATGGTATCTTCTTCTATCATCCCTATCAAGAGAGTTTTTCAATTTTAAAAGCATATATGGAAGGTAATACATAGCGTTTCCTGATCCTTCAAAGTAGCGTGTACACTCTAATAATCTATTTGTCTGACTGTTCATACGTATGTTATTTGTGAGTATAACCGATTTATCATACCACTCTTTTATCAGTCTTGGCAAATTCCAATAAGAGACATTATAGCTAGATGTTTTATCAAAAATATAGTAAATCTGACGAAGAATTTCTTTTTTCTTTTTTTCATTGTTTATTTTTCCCGGCTCTAATGTCAACAACAATCCTCTTTCCGGAATTTTCTCGAATATTTGAACAATCATTTCTTTAATTTTATCTTTGTACTTAAAGGATATTATTTCGCCCGGATTTGAACTCTGAAGATATGAAATAAGTACTTCGCGGAGGATGTTGTGTGTTAAAACACTTCTTCCAAGCTCAAAATATGATGTAGATTTCACAAGAATCTTTTCAAATATCGTGAGGTGTCCATATTTATGAATAGCATAACCATTTTTTAGTTTCAGATATGTTATAGGTTGTTCACCTGAAAAACCAGAATAGAAACAAACAATAGATATACTCTCGGGATCGAGTATTTCCTTTATCTTATTCTGAACATAATCACTCATTAAATTAAATATCATTTCAACAAATTGTGAAGCCTTTTTAATAGTTTCACGAGTAACTGGGAGTTGAATTTTCTCAGGGAGAATCTTATCCAATCCTTTTTCTATTTCACTCATTGCCCCTCTCATTTCTATCTCATAATAAACGCTTATGTACCTCTCTAATTTGTTTTTTTCCTCATCAGAAAGTTCAATATCCAAAGTAATTAGGAAAGGTTCCTCTCTGTTCTCTGCTTTGACAAACTGTTCAAACACTCTATTTTTCACATAGTAGTCTAAGTCTTTAACAAAATTTAAAACACGAACAACATTTGTTTTTCCAGAATTGTTTGGTCCCATAATTACATTTATATCCCCCAGTTCAAGGTCAAGTTTATCAAAAGAAAGAATATTTTCCAGATGGATACTTTTTATTTTCATACTATATCCTCCTCTCACTTCTGGTTTTTGATGTTGTATAAAAAGACCTACGGTTAGGATGTTGAATGCTCTTCACCGAATTTGCAAGTTTCTGGTTACTCATGTTGTGATTCCTCCTTTTCCACAAAAATTATTTTATTCAGGTCCTCCTCATTGAGTTTGCCTATATCAATATAGAAATCCGCCTCTTTTCTTATAGCCCTTGCAGTTTGTTTGGGATGGCTCATCACGACTACTCTCTTCCCTAGGCTCTTCACAATTTTGAGAGATTCAAGAAGATCTATATCACCGCTGCATATAACCGCAATGTCGAAGTTGTCCCTAAAAGCATGGGTTACAAGATCCACAGCAAGTTGGACATCTACCCCTTTTTGAAATATCTGGCCGTTTCTATATTTAAGAGGGTATGTGCGAAGCTCAAAGAAATGATAGTTTGCAATAGATTTTATGAATCTTTTCTGGGCTTCAAATCTTTCCTTTGTTTTGCTATACAACTTTCTGCGCTCTTCTATATTTTGAGGAGGTTCCCCATTGCATTCCATTTCTTTAATTTCCTGTTCAATTCTATGAACTATCTCTTTAGTATATTCACCTGTATATGCGTAAGCTCTGATAAGGCTGGATGGTGTAAGCTCCTTTATGTGAAGAAACTTTCTTAGAAGTTCTATAACAAGATATTGCACCTTTCCGTAATCATATTTTCTGTACTGTTTCATTTTTCTATTTATATGGCCAAGACTCATCTTAAAATTCTCAAGGTCATAAAAGATCATAACTCTCTGGCTCATAAAGACTCACCCCTCATGGAAAACAACTGAAAAGAAGATATTGGGGAGCTTACCAAGGCCTCCGGAGGGAGGCATGCTCCCCTTACCAACACAATTTTATCTGCAGGGGATAATATACCTTTGGGTATATATACCTTACTCAACTGATGACAGGGAAGTTGTCCTCTCAATGCGTGCTTCCCTCTTTTTCTTCCAGTCATTGTATCACCTCCAGATACGCTTCTATCCTCTTCTCTATCTCATCAATCTCCTTCTCAATCTCTTTCAGTTCTCTCCATTCCATCTCCACATCAATCTCTTCAATCTCCTCCTCCGGGAAGACATACAAAGTAACGTTGAGGTTG
>Ga0164310_10000680_pt1 | contig 18487 bp, 9 predicted proteins | sample GuaBasSedimGuay1_FD_121795 | JGI IMG/M metagenome (GOLD analysis project Ga0164310, IMG submission 121795) | Subseafloor sediment microbial communities from Guaymas Basin, Gulf of California, Mexico - Guay1, Core 4569-9, 0-3 cm | ecosystem: Environmental > Aquatic > Marine > Hydrothermal vents >... | reverse complement strand
TAGCTCGCCAGTTTGACTGAATAAACTGCGTTCGTAGACCCACTCGTTGCCTACGGCGAGCGCCATGGCACTATTTGAAACTGGAGAATGGCTGCTATTGTTGTCGACGGATTTGGAGCAGCCCAGCAGCACGATGATCCCGCATACGAGCAAACACAGCACGCATTGTCTCATGATACTATCCTTCCTGCGAAATACTTTGATCGGAACAAACCGCCAGTACACATCCCCAAGCACCAGCGATAAGTAGAGCACCTACTGCTATCAGGATAGGTACAACGAACGATAATGTCAAGCTCTTTGCCCTTCAGGGCAGCCGAAAGGCAAGACATCCTGTGTCAGTGAAGGGTACAAAATGACAGCGGGGCGCGTTGGAACATTGATGACCCGCCTCCATTTTGGACTTGCATAAGTGTCGAAATAACACCATATTGTCATTAGTGCAAATATACATTCCCCCTGAGAACTCTCAGGGAGGTTACTAATTGAACACAACAGAATCATACAAACTGATGAGTCACTCAGATGTGACCGAAAAAACGTCCTGGTCTCGCTGCCAGGTGGGAGGTAGTCTATGTTTAGAAGTAAGTCATTGTACAGCTTAATGATCGCTCTAATAGCGACTCTCGGCATGCTGTGTCCAGCGTTGACCGCAACCGAGACGCCGGAAATCCAGCTCACGCCGTTGCTGCAACCGGGCGACAACCTCAGACCTGAGGGGATGTCACCGGCGAACTCCAAAGCATTCTGCGATGGAGAGTGGCACGGTGATGCCGCCTGGACGATCGGCTGGGCGGACGGTCCGCTCTACTACGCTGTCTACCAGGATCCCGATGAAACAGGGTGCGTCAACACCTACCCATTCGACGTGGAATGGGCCTTTTGGTGGGCGCAGAACAACACTGTCGACGACCTTTATATTATTGTCCAGACGGTAGTGTATGCGGCAGACCTATCGGTGCCGAGCTGCCCCAAGCCGGGTGTTGTCATGTGCCGGGGAGTGAGCATACAATACACTCTTCCCGGATCATGGACCGGTGTACTTGAGATCCCGGTGGGTGGATGTTGCGTAACCGGACCGTATTTCATCGGCCTGGAACTGTGGGAATGGGACGGCACGCTTGGTTCCGTTATTACCGATGACGGTATTACCCCGCCCGCCCGCCTTTGCGCCAGCTACGCCAATTATGATGGCACCTGGCTGGATCTTATTGATGATATAGGATTCCCTGGTAACCTCAAGCTGTGGTCAGTCGGTCAGACCGAGACGGGTTGCGATACCTGCTTCTTCCCGGTTGAGTATGGCGCAGATCTCTGGTTCTCAGAAAACGATGGTGTTCCGATTAATCCCAATGTCTTTGTTTTGAATCCGATCCCTGCCGACTTCTTTGGACCCGGTTCAGATCCTTTCGACAATCTGATAGCATTGGAAGGTAGTCCGATTCCCACGTGGCCAGCCGATGCCCTTGGTGGCGCCGACGCTGTCATTGAGCGTAGACAGTCTGCGGATCTGCCAACCGATGGCTCATCTGTCATCATTGACAACGAGATTGTAGCTTTGTCGCTGGTAAGTACGACCCCAATTACAGTTTCGTACATGGGAGGTATGGAATTCATTGACTGGGATGTGCAGGTCTGTCTTTCATCCGCGCCACAGCCCACAGGGACGATGTTGTTGCGCCGTGAATGCTGCCTGGGCGGTACGTTCGATGCCTTCCTTAAGATATTACCGAAGTTCGTGTTCACGCGTATACCGGATGGTTTCACTATGTCGCTTGATTTCAACGACTTCGGTATGCCAATACAGTGGTTTGGGACCACCGACGGCACTTGGTCAACAGCAATCCACCCCCCATATGATCTCGATTTCTCCCCCGGACTCGTAGCGGTAGACAACGACTGCAATTCCGGGACCTATGAAGTAGCTATCCAGTCCAGCAGTAAGTTCCTGCGGTGTGAGAATATCTCGGGGGGCTTCAGTACCTGCCGATTCCCGGACCCGTGCCCAACAACTTGCTGCATTCCACCGTCAGTGGGTGACTTAGATCAATCCGGCGGAGCGCTCGGCTTCAACTACGACGGCGCTGATTTGTCATTGATGATCAATGGCCTGTTCATTGACCCGGCGAATGGCTGGAACGGCATCTGTCTTGACGAAGCCGACGTTGACTTCACTAGCCCGAGACCTGTTGTCGACCCTATGACGGTCGATGGAGCGGATCTATCGCTGTTAATCAATGCCCTGTTTATTCACCCGGCACCGAGCAGCTATCTACGCAAGTGTGACGGTACGCCCAACGCGGAGCGGTAGCGGCAGGACAACGACAAATATAAAAGCGGGAGCATATCGCTCCCGCCTTCTTTCGTTACAACCAACTGGCAATTCGTCAGCGTGAAATCAGAACGTCACGAAGCCTACTCCGCTGTCTTCTTGTCCATGAAATTCTTGAACGACTGCAGCAAGTCAATTGGCACCGGGAATATCAGGGTCGAGTTCTTTTCTGCTGAGACTTCCGTCAGAGTCTGCAGAAACCTTAGCTGCATAGCGTTGGGTGCCGTAGCTATTACTGTGGCGGCGTCGGCCAGTTTCTGCGAAGCCTGGAACTCACCATCGGCGTGAATAACCTTGGCACGGCGCTCACGCTCGGCCTCGGCCTGTTTGGCGATGGCACGGGTCATTTCCGGCGGCAGGTCTACATTCTTGACTTCGACGACCGAAACCTTAATACCCCATGGCTCTGTCTGTTCGTCAATTATGTGCTGCAATTGCGCGTTAATCTTCTCACGTTCCGCCAGCAGGTCATCAAGTTCCACCTGCCCAAGAACGGAGCGTAAGGTAGTTTGCGCGATCTGCGAAGTCGCCTCAAAGAAGTTCGCCACGGAGACGATCGCCTTGTTCGAATCCATGACCTGGAAATACAGCACCGCGTTGACTTTGACCGAGACGTTATCCTTGGTAATGACATCCTGTGCCGGGACGTCGTAGGTGATGACACGAAGGTCCACACGGACCATCTTATCGATGATGGGGATCAGGATGATCAGACCGGGCCCCTTGGCACCGATCAACCGGCCGAGCCGGAATATGACACCGCGTTCGTATTCCCTGAGAACCTTGATCATGTTGAACAACAGGATCAAGCCGAAGAATACGACAATCACAAGGCCAAAGTTAAATGCAGGCATCTCTGGACTCCTTTATTGTGAGTTGAGTTTCTTTACTTTCAAGAGCAACTTGTTGACCGAGACGATTTCGACTTTCTCGCCCTTCGTCAACTCTTCATCACACTCGGCTTTCCACAGGGCACCGTCCACATACACCATGTTTGCGGTGCGTACTTCGGCAATCTTCCCGGCCATGCCTTCACCACCGATGCTCACCTGGTGACGATGCGCCCGGATGACAAGCCAAGCCACAAGCCCGAAAAGGGCTGTCATGACCACCGTAACCGTAATCAGAAAAGACAGAGAAATCTGTAGTGTCGGATCGACAGAATCGACAAGCATAAGTCCTCCAAAGAAGAACGAGATAATCCCGCCAATGAACAGCAGCCCGTGTGACACAACCTTGATCTCTGCGACCCAAAGACCAATAGCCAGGGCTACCAGGGCCAGACCGGCGGTGTTGATGGGTAAAGTCTGCATCCCGTAAAACGCAAGCAGTAAACAGATTGCGCCCACCACGCCCGGAAACATCGTACCGGGGTTGTACAACTCCAGAACAATACCCAGACCGCCAATCGAGAACAGAAGCAGGACGATCTCGGGAGTAGAAATAACCTGGAGCACTTTCTGGGCGAAGGTCGGGTTGATTTTCTCCGTTTTCACTTTGGCCACGTCCACGGTCCTGGTTCCGGACGGAAGTTCCGTCTCGCGACCGTCGATCTGTTTTAAGAGATCATCGATGTCGGCTGCGATAATATCGACCACATTGCTATCGATTGCTTCCTGCGCCGTGAGCGATACCGACTCGCGTACAGCTCGCTCCGCCCACTCAGCATTGCGTCCCCACTTCTCGGCAGTAGAACGAATCTTGGCCGCAGCATCGTGAGTGATCTTCTCACTCATCACGGAATCAATCTCCTCACCCGTTCCGGAAACCGGATGCGCAGCGCCTATATTGGCAGTGGGAGCCATGGCCGCGAAATGCGCGGAGTAGGTGATATAGACACCGGCTGAACCGGCGGTAGCCCCAAGCGGAGCGATATACACGCATACAGGAACTTCGCTGTTGAGAATGGTCTTATTGATTTCCCAGGTGGCGTTGGTGAACCCGCCCGGCGTATCAAGGAATATGATAAGCAGCTCTGCATCGTCATCTTCTGCTTGCTCAACAGCATCAGCCACACGATCAAACGTGGCAGCACCTATAGCACCATTGATTGTTATGGTATAGACAAGCGAACGACCACTTCGGTCAGAGTTCGTGGCCCACGCTGTGCCAAGTGTAAACGAGATGATTGTACTGACCAAGAAAAGCCCCAATAGACACAGAGACAGTTTCTTTCTCATCGAATGACTCCTTCTGCTATACGAAATATGGCACACGGTAATGCTGAAGTCAAACCAAAACGTACACAGGCCCGACTACTACCAGTTCAATGAACGAGCAGAATACTTGATAGTTCCGTCGAGAATAGTTGCGAGCACCCTGGTGTCGGAGATACGCTTAGGGGCTATTCTAGTGATATCCTGACTAAGCACCACGAAATCAGCCGGATAGCTGGGAAGCAGGTAGCCCCGGCAGTGCGACTGGCCGCACGCAACAGCCGGCCCTGCTGTGAACCCATACAGAGCTTCAACCGCACTGATTCTCTGTTCCGGGTGAAACACGCTGCTACTGCCCTGTTTTGCGCGCCTGACAGCGGCAGCGATACCTGCCAGCGGGTCAAGCGGCTCAATGGGAACGTCCGAACCAAACGCCAGATCAATCTTTCGGTCCAACACACTGCGGAAGACATACGCATTGCGGCTCCGCTTACCCCAGTACTTGTACACCATCTCCATGTCCGAGGGGCAGTGCGATGGTTGCATTGACGCTACAATTCCGAGTTTTTTGACTCGCAACAGGTCTTTGCGACGGATCAATTGCATGTGTTCAATTCTGTGACGAGCACCGCTCCTCGGCGGTCGGGTGCCTGTAATGGCATCAAGAACATTGGCAACGGCTCGGTCTCCGATGGCATGAATCGCGCAGGACAGGCCCAGCTTTGCAGCCCGCCTCACGATCTGTTTTATCTGACTGACGTTCATTACCTCTATCCCTCGATTGTCCCGACTCCCAACGTACTTGTTAAGACAGAATGCGGTCTGGCTGCCAAGGGCACCGTCCGCAAAGAGCTTAACCCCTGCAATGCGAAAAAACTCAGTCCCGGCGCCGTATACTGTCCCGGTTGATTCGAGAAGAGACAATGACCGCGCAGGCGGATAATAATTGATGCGCAGATCGCAACGGTTTCGCTCGGCGAGATTTGACAGATAGTTAAATGCTTCAGCCCCATCAAACGAGTGCAACCCTGTCACTCCCTTGCGATGGGCGTGTTCCAGAGCCTTCTGGTAAGAACGGTCAAGCTCCTTCTTTGACGGACTCGGTATCCGCTTGTATATCGAATCGTAGGCGGATATCTCCCGCAAAATGCCCGAAGGTTCTCCATCAGCGAAACGGACAATTTCGCCACCGGCAGGATCAGGCGTTGTTGCAGAAATTCCGGCAATCTCCAGAGCACGAGAGTTCACCCATGCTGTGTGCTGATCTTTGGAGTAGATGAAGGCCGGTCGACCATCTGTAATCCTGTCGAGCATATGGCGGTCAGGTTCTATCCGCTTCTTGAAACGGTCAGGAGAATAGCCGAGACCAACAACCCAGGATCGTTTGGGAAGTGACCTCGCAAACTTTGCAATTTTCGTCAGGCACTTTTCGAGAGAATCTACGCCATCAAGGGACACCTGCCCGAACGTACGTGCAAAATGGTAAAAATGTGTATGAGCATCGGTGAATCCCGGCACAATAGTGCGGCTACGGAGGTCAATACGGTGATAGCTGCGGAAATCAGGATCGTGTTCAAGACGATTGCCAACCGCGACAATGCAATTCCTGTCAATCGCCATAGAATCCACAACGAGACCACCGGCCTGGGTATGGATGCGACCGTTATAAAGTAGCGTCTTAGCTTTCATACTTCGGTCCCTTAACACGAATATCACCCTCACGGGCAGTAATACCACATCGATCGGTTTCTTCAAATATGGGAATAGCGTATTTCCGCGTGAGACCGAATCGTCCTCGCAAGTCCGGTACGCTCAGTTTGTTTTTCGCTTCGAGTGTGTCCCTGATAAACCCCACCATCTCTTTCCATATTTCTGAAAGAAAGAGAAAGTCCGTACCACACTTGTGCCCTTCCCCGGTATCGATGATATACTTGATGGCCTGCTGACTCACTTTGCCGCCGGTTGCCAACTGCTTTAGTGTTGGAGGATCGTACGGATGCGCTTTGAGAGTACTGATGACGTGTTCGTACGCCTCCTTAATGACACCTTTCAGGCTGATTCCCCGGCCTGCGATGTCGACAAGTTCGCCTGACTTCGTAAGCGTCCCCTGATCTAACATGTAATCAAGGAGCGCTTGCAGGGTGGTAAGTGAATACGGGACGAGGTTTTTGATAGTGCCGATCGCAAGTCCCTTGAGATGCGGCTTATTACCCAGGTAGAGTGTCATCTCATGTGTGATAAGCTCAGTCGCAGTCACGAGGGATTTCCGATGATACACATTCTTACCAAACCGACCGACAGTACCTTCCGCAATCGCAGTCTTTAGGGCCACATCAATCTCACTTCTTCCAACATCAGCACTATGCAGCAGACTCTTATCAGTAGTGAGTATCTGTTTGGTCAATTCTGAAAGCAGAAGAGATGAGATATCGGCAGGTAGTCTGCCTTTCAGATAGCCCAGACTGTCAACATCTTTTCGACGCGGGAGTTGCGACAAATGATCGAGAATGATACCACCACCAAGAGTAACCATCGGCGTCGGTAGTCTCAAGATACAGTGATCACCAACCAGGCCGTAAACAGGTTCGTCAGGCCTGAAGAAAACAATGCCTTTCTCCGAAGGCAATATCTCCTTGCCGTCAAACAGTCGTATTTCGCCTTCAACCTCGGCTGTACCTGCGATCAGCAGAACGCGACGGCGATTGCGCAAGGCTACTTTTGCGTCAGGCAATATTTCGACAGAGAGAGCCAATGTGGGATTCTGCACGAAGTAATCCAGATTGGTGCGGTCAGTAATAACGCAGCCCCTTGTCATGTGTTCGCGATCAACACCTGTAAGAGAAACCGCTGTTCTCTGACCCGGGGTGGCAGTTTGTGTTTCTTCGTTTCTCGACTGAAGTGTGCGAATCTTGCCTGTCACCTGACCTGGCCAGACAGCGACCGTCTGACCAACAGACAGATTGCCCCCACGCAGCGTGCCAGTGACAACTCCGCCGATACCGGGACGAATAAACGACCGATCCACGCAGAGCCTGGCCTTGCCTATGTTCTCCCTTACTGCCACACTTGACGTTAGATTGCTCAATTGCGAAGCAAGTTCATCGAACCCCTCTCCCGTTTGAGCCGAGACCATGCAGATTGGAGCGTCTTCGAGAAATGAGCCGGATACCTTGTCACGGACGTCCTGTTCCAATAGCTCCAACCAGTCCGGTTCCACGAGATCGATCTTATTGATTACAATGAGGCCGTGTTTTACGCCCAGCAGACGAGTGATCTGGAAATGTTCTTCGCTCTGGGGCATCCAGCCGTCATCGGCTGCGACAACGAGCATCACAGCGTCTATTCCCCCCGCGCCCGCTATCATGTTTTTCACAAACCGTTCATGGCCGGGAACATCGACAAAAGCTATTTCCGTCCCATCGTCAGTTCGACGGAACGCAAAGCCAAGATCAATGGTCATCCCGCGTGCCTTCTCTTCAGGAAGGCGATCGGGATCAGTACCGGTCAGGCGTTTCACAATCGCCGATTTTCCATGGTCGATGTGTCCGGCGGTACCAATAATGATCATATGCAAACCCCGTACAGACTACTTGATAACTCGGCGAACAGCTTTCACGATGTTTGTGTAATCGGACTCATCGACAGCTTTAAGATCGAGAATAAACCGGTCGTCGTCTACACGACCGATGACAGGCGGCCTGAACTCGCGAAACGTCTTCATCAGTTTCCTTGCCGAGTATCGCGCTGAGAAAACCAGGCCGACCGACTTGATTGGCTGCTCCGGAAGGGCACCACCTCCGACAAAGGCATCAGTGTTTTCGACAGTGATCCCATCAGGCTTCCCCAATTGCTTGAGAATCTTCTCGGCCACGCTGCGAAGATGTGCGCGATTCGTCGATAGCAGCCGCCACAGTTTGATATCGTCAAGATGCGTCCCGTTGAGGTAGATTGTGAGAAGCCTTTCCAGAACTGCAAACACAACCTTGTCCACACGGATCGTTCTGAAGATTGGGTTCTTCTTGATCTTCGTAACCAGGTTTGACCTGCCAACGATGAGTCCGGCCTGCATACCACCAAGCATCTTGTCACCCGAAAAGCACGTTAGCGAAGCTCCGGCTCGAACCGATTCCTGCACAGTAGGCTCTCGGTAACCAAATATCTTGCTGGTCGGAATGAAAACCCCGCTTCCAAGATCGTTGATAACCGGCAGATTGTGCTTTTCGCCCAACTCTACAAGCTGTTTGAGTGTGACGTCCTCGGTGAAACCTGACTGCGTGAAGTTGCTTCTGTGAACCTTCAGTATTAACGCCGTTCGTGAATCAATGTTGTTTTCGTAGTCAGCAAGAGTCGTAATGTTGGTCGTACCAATTTCACAAAGTTTGGCACCGGATTTCTTGAGAATGTCAGGAATACGAAAGCCACCGCCGATCTGAATAAGTTCCCCCCGTGAAATGAGTACTTTCTTACGATTAGCGAGGGTGTTCAGTATTATGAACAGTGCCGCGGCGCAGTTATTAACAACAGTGCCGGTTTCTGCGCCGGACAGGAGAGCCAGGTAGTCTTCACAAGCCTCTCCGCGCCGGCCACGAGCGCCCGAACCAATATCGTATTCAACGTTGCCATACCCAACTACCGTTCGCTTGACTTCGTCAAACAGCGTCTCAGAGAGCGGCGCCCGGCCAAGGTTAGTGTGAACAACCACACCGGTAGCATTGATAACGCGGGAAATACTTCTCGTAGCTGCCCCGATCAACTCATCCCTGAGTGTAGAATAAAGCTCTGATACCTCAAGCGAGTCTCCGTCATCCATCAAGCTGAGCTTTAGTCTCGCAACGCAACTCTTGACAAGTGCCGCTGCAAGAGGTCTAGGCAAACTAACAACAGCCGATGCTAACTGCGTAGATTGAAGGAGTTCCTCAACCGAAGGAAAGTCTCTTGGTTTTGAGATCAGTTTCTTGGCCATCATTAATATCCGACGTGCAATGCGCGAACTACCACGTTATGTGTGGAATGTGACCTCCAACCTGGATCAAGTCAAACGAAAAGAGTTAGAACTTGAGTTCTGCCCAAATCTGCAACTCCCGCACGTGGCTCTTGCGATGCCGATGCGTATCATTGTTGTCCTGCCATCGGGCCGTAATACCACCTCTCAACTGCTGGGAGAATGTGTAAGCTATCACTGGTGATACGCTAAAATTGGACTTGCTTGAGCCCAGCACCCACGGTCCTCCTTTGGAAGATGTTTCACTGTAATCGGAATCAAACTTCACGTTGAGATCGATCGACATCGTTGAACTGAACTTCAACTTTCCGAACAGTGGAATCGAAATCCCTCCGGGAGCCGAAAAAGAGTACCTGCTGGAGATGGCGAACGTTTTTTTGGTTGTTCGAGTCTCCGACTGCTGTGCGCCTGATGATAGATCGAATTTCTCAGCACTGACTTCGGTGGTCGAATACTGTCCCGATAGTGACAGTGAACGCAGCAGCTTGAAGTTCAGCGAAAGCAATGGGTTTCTGCTGGTGGTCTCGTTGCGACTGGTAGTGAAACCCCTGTCAAAGTTGAAATCTTCCCTGATCTGGCGAGAAAATGCCGTGCGTGGTGAAAATACACCTATGAACCAGTTGAGCGGGCGCTTAATCAACGGAAAACTAGTAAACTGACTGATACGTATAGTGAGTACAGGCCAACTGGTGGATATGTTTTCGAATCGATCACTACCTTCACTGAATAGGTCGCGAGAGATGCTCCGATCGTAACCGATTGTCGTTGTAATACCACCCAGTATACCGAACCCGGAATTCAGATCGTAGTTTATCGACTGGCCTGCAGATGGGTTATTGATCGTAGGACCCATAGGAACACCGGCCTCATCCGCAAAACCCAGCCGGTACTTCCATGATGGTTTGATCAGCGCACCCGGCATGGTTCTGTTGTAACTCTCACCGTAGCTGTATCCCAGGGGCTCCATCCAGCCCGTAAGAAAGCGCATTCCGGCCAGCACCGGTTCGTAGAAAGGCTTGCCCTCAGGTTTGTCATCGGGGCCTACTCCGCCACGACGTGAATGAGCACCATAGCCTGACCTTGATTTCGCTCCGCCACCCAGAAGAGTCTGATGCAGGAACTTTCCGGAAACAGACCAGCTCCTGCTCATATCTGTACTACGAGTGCTATCACTATAGTTATAGGCATCCCGATATGAAGAAGAATACGAAAGGGATCCTGTCAGGAAACCAAGCAATTTGGGGTCATAGTTTGCACGGAATGACTGCGAATATGTGTTCTCCATGCCCAGCTTCATGTTCTTCAGAGAGAAGTTGACCATTTCCGGGTCCGTCAGGTCACGCCGTGTGTTGATTGTTAAGCTGGTTTTCAGATTGCTAAAAATGTCGTAACTGACATCCATTTTGCCGGTAAAAAGACGACTGAACGAAGACGACCGTTTGAGGTCAAAATCATCTCTAACCGTCAGAGAACGAGTAAACGTGCCGTTCCAATTCCACTTCTTGGGATACAATGATAATCGCGTCTCGTTCAACGTCTTTAGCAGCGGAATAGGCCTGGTCCAGAAAAACAGGGGAACAGACATATCCTTGCTAATCCCCATATCATAGTGCCCGGTAAAACTGTACGTCTCGGATAGAGAGTACGGATTCTGGATAGACTCATTTGTGCGGCGACTGTATGAAAAACTGATACCCTGACGATTCAGTAGAACACTGAACAGCGGGTTCGAGCCTTTTCTTGAAATCGACTCGCTGGCAGTGACTCTGTACGTTTTGGTGACGTTCTTCTCTTCCTGGCGAATTTCTTCCGGCAGAAGCACGTCTGAAGCAGATCCCAGGAGGGGGGTACTTACTGATTCATAATACGAATAAGAAACCGGCAGCCGAACACCCCATGATCTCGGCATGAATCTGTGAAGGTTGAGCGACAGATTGTAACCAAACGAGTTGCTCTCACTCCCGCTTCCAAGATTATCCCTGGAGCCACCTCTAGTGGATTTTGAAAGAGAACGGAAATACGGATCCTTGTGCTCCCAACTGAGACTGTATGTTATCAGATCCGCCAGGTTTCCACTGACTGAGACTCGAGCGGCCGTACCTACATCTTTGCGGACATCCGTCACGCGCAATTCATCAATCCAAACTTCACCTGATGCCCGACCAGAGCTCTCATTGACTATACCTGCAGCAATGAACCTGACCTGGTTGAGATTGGGACGACCAAGCACCCGGTAGGGCATTGCTGTCGTATCGATTGGATCGCCCGGATTGTCAAGATTCCGTTCAACTGCACCCTTGAGTGCTGTCATTTGTTCGAACTCGATATTAACGTAGTTGCTCTCTGTCCACCCGGGACTCAGATAGGTCTGATACTCGTAGTAGTTGAGACTGTCGCGCCCGAGGCGGAAAAAGAACAGAATGTTGTCGGAACCAATGTTATCCGGACCGTGCACGTACATCTGCATGCCCTTATAGCCCATGTACGACTCAGTGTTGATCAGGATCTTCTTGGCCAAACCCATATCACCGGGTCGCAGGCTATCGTACACAAGAGCCAGGCCGCGTTGCGGCTCAGTAAGATCATTGACCTTATCATAGTATGGGTCCACACCTGGTGGCGGCGTAAACGTACCAACATCTTCACCAACGGAAGCAATGTAGAACTCACGGTTCTCGTTTGCCGGATCAGTGCTATCGGCAGGATCGGCCACAATCAATGTGTCTCGCCAGTTCGATTGAACGAATCCCCAATCGGCAATCCACACCGAATCCATGTGGGCAAGACTATCGGGCAAGTTGTCAATAACCGTAGTGCCCTCAAACCATGGAGTGGTATCTTCGAACCAAACCCTGATATGCTTCACGTTCGCCCAACTTACTTCAATCCCCGAGCCAGTACGCACTGTATCAAGCGCTCCGGGATCTCGAATAGGAACTCGATAGGTTGACCAGCCATACTTGTTAGTGGAGCCCTCGACCCAGTAGGGATTACTCAGATCCGTGTTGAGTGGAATGTTCATCGAGAAATAAGCGTTGGTCTGCTGCACACTGATACCGGAGAGGGCTTCCTTGTCGGGTACTCCCTGCACGGCGTAGTCATTCTCATTGCCGTCAGTACCGTTCTGCCACTCATAGTGCAGGTAGTGATCTTCGGAATTAATCAGGTAACCAAGTGTATCGTAGAACGCTCTTGGGCACGGTGGACGCGTTGTGTCATAAGCAGCTCCATGCCCATAGCCGTTAAACCACCAATTATCTCCTGCCGGGTCGGGCAGCGTGACAGCATTGAATTCTCCCCCGCATTCGTCTGTTTCCACACTATCAGTCAAGTTATCAAGGCCAACATCTTCACCATCATCCAACCAGTTGTTACGCAGTAAATCCTCTGTGTTTGACTGTCCATCTCCGTTGATGTCTTCATTGATCAGACCAAAATCAAAATGAAGCACCCCCGTCCCACCCTTGGCTCTCACTTCGAACAATTGCACTCGTTCTTCATCTATACGTCCACCGAAATAGCGCATAATCCCGCCCCAGGATTTGGCTGGCTCGATTTCTTCACTGCAGCCTGAAGCGTCGGCATTGACATGCCTGTAGCCTCGTGGGCGAAATATCAATCGCAGCGGATTCAATGAGCCCTGACCTATGGCAGCTTCGGCGTCGTAAACTTCTTCCCTGAGAACCGGCGGAGGGTTATGCCAGCGTAAAGTGCCCCGGACATAGTCGTCAGGATCCCGCATTTGACCATCAGCATCATGCTCCTCCAGTAGCGGCATCGATGAAGCCGTCCAACTGGTCCGAACTACACCAAGTGACTGCAGGTCTACAGCAGACTCGAAGTCATCCAGATAGGCCACGCCTTCGACATTGGGATTGGGTCGTGACTGCGCAACCTCGGCACTAACTGACAGCCGTGACTCGGCCTCAGTAGTAATCAGGGGCAGGGCATTAACTGCCTTCGTCAGGAAATTTGGACGCAACGAAAAATTAAGATCGAAATCGATGACCGTTGTTCGGGAGGTTTCCTGGCCGATTCGTGGCTTGCGGTCTTCCGCCTTGTCGGACTTGTAGAGTATGGTGGAGCCAAAACTCAGATCGTCACTCCAGTCATATTCTGCCCTCATTCCCAACAGGGTCTTCTTCTGAAGAGCCATAAAGGGCGCATACTGAAACTCTACTTTCAGATCAGCATTGGGATCAAGCCCTTCCTCTTTGAGAAGAGTTATCTGGCCAAAACTGTACTGAACCGAGTAATCGACATCCTTCTCGAGCACGCGTCCATCCAAAGTCACTCTCTCGGATCCCTCAATGACATTGGCTCGTCCCAGACGGATAGTTGAGCTGCGCGCTTTGGAAGATATCTGCAAATAGTATTTGCTGTTCTCTATTCTCTCGGCATCCGAGTCAGAAGAGTAAATTTCCGGTACCAGTTCTCTGAGTGGTGTTGTTTCGTTACTTGACTGATCCGTGAAAACCAAACTGTCATTAAACGGCTCTCGACTCGGAAAAATGAGCAGACCCAAATCCGGCCGGAATACCTCGTAATGCGGATCGATCTTGTTGTCCGGAGTTTTCTGGCTTGGTCGATTGTTGTTGTATTGATCCAGACCAAGGTTTCTCAAATAGAAGCCCTCAGACTGATTACTGGCAGGGTTCATTTGGTAGTCAAGATTCGACTCCTCGCCCTCGGTATCCTGATCCCCCTTGAATATCTTAACATCAATATCCTCTATCTTGACACTCTTTTGAATAATATAGCAGTTCCGCCACATCAGACTCCAGGTAGGGTGGTTGGAAATGAAACTATCCCTGCGAGCCTTGATAAGTTTTACTACACCCTCGTCCTTACTGCCGACCTCGATGTGTTCAATAAGAGTGCCTTCTTCATCCTTGTGGTCATACTCATAAGTAACACTTACCGCCTTGTACTGCTGCGAGCGGAACGCCAGCGCAAACGGACAGTATTTCGGGTTCTGCCCACGCAATAACAAATACTCTTTCGTCTCCAACTCCCTTACCGAAACTGAGTCATCCCAGTTGGAACCGTCACTTCTATTCAAGGGGTCCTTGACCATTAGTACATCGTTGATGTTATGTTGATCGTCGGTCCGATTGTCCTCTATGAAAACCCTTAGGTTGGTGATGCTATCGTACGGAGAAAACTCGCCAGGATAACCGAGATCGAAAATGCGTCCGGATGCAAAGGCGTAATCACGACGGAACTGGGCGTTCTGCTCTCCGGTGCCGCTTACAACGGCTGACTCAGAGGAACCCTTCTCCTGCGAAGCAATCGCCGTGATCCTGAAGTTACCCAATTTGGCTGCCGTCTTGAATCCAAACAGTCCCCTGACACTGGATGAGTATCCGACAAACTGTGTGTTCGGCAGACTCAGGTTAGTATTGCCGGCATCAACTACTTGCAGAATATCATCATCGTCGCCCTTGTACCGTAAGATAAGGCGGTTAGCCAGCGGAATGTCTGTCTGGTTGTCCTGCTGCACATTGACAGTGATCTTGCTGCCGATGGTTCCGGAGATATCAAAACGAGATATCTGTTCCATGTTGAGCGAAGGGAATTTGCTCTGTTGGTGTATGCTTGACTTGGCGGCATCGTCCCATTGCGAACGGCCCGAGAACGTGATCTTGCGGTAGCCCTGAACGTGAAGGTTGGCACCGCCCTCACCAAACATCTGATCGAACCTCTTGGGAAGTCCGACACCGATAGAAAGTCCCTTTCGACCCTCCCCTTGCTGTGCCGCACGGATTGTATTCCGGAATAGCTTATCACGCTGCTTCAATCTGCGATATTCCAGCCTGTAGCTCATGTACTGCTCAGCATCAACTGAGATCGGCACCAGTTTCTGTTCCCTACCATAGCTGCTGACGAACGTCAGCGACTGGTCGTCGAATCGAGCATATTGGAGAGTTGGGTTGAACAGTAGTTCTCGCGAGAGCACAGCATAGGACAAGGGATAGACTGCGGCCGAAAAACGATCAGGATGATCGTAGTATGCGGAAACGACAGACGGGGGATCATCCAGCCTTGCCTGGAACCCCAAGCCGGCAGAACTCACAGACGTCGGACACATCGTCCACAAGAGCAGTGCGACGAAAAAGAAAACGCTATTTCTAAACAGAACGTTCACAACCAAATTCAAGTTTGGAGGTTGTGTTTATTACGTTACCTAAGGCTCTATAAGCGTTCTCCCATCAAAAATCACCCAATTGTTGTACTTCCTGCTGTAGCTCAACACCAAAGCGGTCGCACACTCTCTTCTTAAGTATATCGGCCAATTCTCGGATATCTTTTGATGTCGCACGACCCGAATTAACGATAATATTGGCATGTTTTTCACTCACACACGCCCCCCCCACACACAATTCCTTAGCTCCGACTTCTTCAAGCAAACGGCCTGCGGCCAGTTTGCCGTTCTCCTGGGCAGGATCCGGAATATTCTTAAAGAAACTGCCGGCCGTGTTGGCATTGACAGGAAGCCTTTCGTTTCGGCGAGCAAGAGCACTGTCCACCTTGTGCTGGATTTCCTTGCGATTGCCAGATTGAAGCTTGAATTTCGCCGATATCACGATCTCTCCGGACTCCTTGAAGATCGAGTGTCTGTAGGAAAGGCGACAGTATTCACCGGCTTCCGTGCGAATGACTCCCGATTTGTCAATCAGCGTAAGTTCGCTTACAACCGACCCGATCTCGTGACCAAATGCCCCGGCATTTCCATAAACAGCACCACCGACCGTACCGGGTATACCGGCGGCAAACTCCAATCCTGTCAGGTTGTGGTCCGTCGCAAAACTGACCAGACTACTGAGTTTCTCACCGGCGCTACACTCGATTTTGGTATCCTCTGTAAGCTTTATTCCTTCGATATCGATTTTGATAACCAGACCGTCAAAACCGCTGTCTGAGACCAGCAGGTTTGTGCCGCCAGCCATAACAAAGAATGGAATCTTCAATTTTCTGATCGCTTTCAGAGCACCGATAAGTTCTTCAGCAGAATGCACCTGCAAGAAGTACTTTGCCCTGCCCCCTGTTCCAAAACTGGTCAAAGAGGCAAGTTCCCTGGCGAATTCGATTTTTCCACCGAATTCCTCAAGAATCGAATCTTTACTACGATCTGGCGTAACAGGCACTTGGACAACCATTTCCATTCGCTCAAATATAGCCGATTCAGCCTGCAAATCAAGGTCAATTCCGGCCACAGGACGGCGATTATGTCCAACACCGCCCATCTGTTATACACTCTTCTACAAATACAGACGGGAGAGTGAACACAGAACCAGCGTCAATCCTTCGACTCAGAAGGCTCTTCAGCCGATTCTGTATTGCCTTCCTCAGCAGACGGTTCAGGGTCAGCGGGGGCTTCACCCGACTCGGCATCCGCCTTGGATTCCTGAGGAGCGTCACCCTTCTGAGCCTCATCAACGTAGTTCATCCGCGCCTCGTAGAGAAGCCGTTCCAGCAACTGCTTTTCATCATCGCTCAGGTTGCCCTGAGTCTTGCGCTGGAGCATATCCAGCATATCGACACTGGCTTTGGCAGCGGCCAAATCTCTCTCTATCTTGCCCGTTGACGTATTCATGACCTTGCCCATCTGCTGCATCGCGGCAGCATGAAGGGACATAGTCAATTGGAAAAACGGAACATCAAAGGATTCTTGGTTCTCCGACATGTCAGGGTCCTCAGTATTATCAGAATAGGTTGCTTCGTTCTATCAGCAGCTCAACCGCCGCCAAGATGCATTCTGCGACGTTCAGCAGCACGATCAAGGTAGTTATACAGTTTTCGGTGCGTGCTGTCAAGCCGGTCCCCTTGAGTGAACAGTAGCTCCAGCAGGTCGCGGGCGCTTTCCATAAGATCACGATCTTTCCAGAGATTAGCGATTCGGAGTTCCGGCAGCCCCGACTGCCGCAAACCAAAAATCTCACCGGGACCGCGAAGCTCCAGATCGGCCTCGGCGATCTGGAAACCGTCACTACTATTTGCAAAGTAATTGAGACGCAGCCGGGCGATATCAGATAGTGGCGGATGCGCCAGAGCGATCACGGTGGCCTGCTTCTCACCGCGTCCCACTCTCCCTCTCAACTGATGCAGTTGGGCCAGGCCAAATCTCTCCGCGTGTTCGATGACCAGCACTGTGGCATCAGGATTATCAATACCAACTTCAATCACGGTGGTCGCAAGCAGCACGTCAATCTGCCCGTCCCTGAATTGCTTTAAGACGTCATCACGCTCCACGGCTTTGACCCGTCCGTGAATGATAGCCAAGCGGACATCTTTAAGTGCACCTTCAGACAATTCCTTGTATGCATCCTCAACGTTGGCCAGGTCCATCTGGTCGGATTTTTCGATCAAAGGATAGATGATGTACGCCTGTCCACCACGGCGTACTTCGTCTCTGACAAACTCGAACACTCTATCCAGGGCATCGGCAGTTCGCCACGCTGAACGAATCGGCTTCCGACCGGGCGGGAGCGACTCTATTGTCGATATGTCCAGGTCTCCGTACAAAGTCAGGGCCAGTGTTCTTGGAATCGGTGTGGCTGTCATGACAAGAAGATCAGGGTCTTCCCCCTTGGCGTAAAGTTTTCCCCTCTGTTCCACGCCAAAACGGTGCTGTTCGTCGATTATTACAAACCCAAGACGTTCAAAGGCCACGTAGTCATAGATAAGAGCGTGCGTTCCGAATAAAATATCAATCTCCCCGGCGGCGCACCGCTCGGCTATCTCTTTCCGTCGCTTGGCCGCTATCCCAGCAGTAAGCAACTCAACCGAAACCCCTAACTTTGAAAGTACAGATTGCCAGTTACGGAAATGCTGCTCGGCCAGTATCTCCGTGGGCGCCATGAAAGCACACTGGTGTTTGTTCTCTGCCGCGTACAGCGCAGCTGCCACAGCTACCACTGTCTTACCACAGCCGACATCGCCTTGAAGAAGCCTTGACATTGGTTGCTTGCGCTGCAGGTCAGCAACTATCTCCCT
>Ga0164310_10000679_pt1 | contig 18491 bp, 19 predicted proteins | sample GuaBasSedimGuay1_FD_121795 | JGI IMG/M metagenome (GOLD analysis project Ga0164310, IMG submission 121795) | Subseafloor sediment microbial communities from Guaymas Basin, Gulf of California, Mexico - Guay1, Core 4569-9, 0-3 cm | ecosystem: Environmental > Aquatic > Marine > Hydrothermal vents... | reverse complement strand
CTTTGCCATTTCCTCCACTTATCCAAAGGGAAAAGTTTTCCCAAATCACACCCATGTTGCTTTATCTTCTTCTCTAACTATTTTTATCTTATTTTTTAGTTTTGATTCTTCAGGGCTGACTTTTCTAAGATATTGGATATTGGATGTGGTAAAGGTACCTTTACACATTTACTTAAAAAAGAAAATAACTTTGTTAAGGGTATGGATATCTCTGAGACAGCTATTAAGAAAGCCAAAGCAAAATACCCAGATATAGAATTTGAGGTTGGAACAGCAGAAAATTTGGAAGGAGAAGAAAAGTTCGATTTAGTGATTTTGATGGAAATACTTTCTTACTTAAAAAAATGGAAAGAAGTTATCAAAAAAGTTGCCCAAATAACAACAAACTATATATATATCACTTTATTTACCTTCAAATCCTATTGGTTTTGTAAAAATACTAGAGGAGTTAAGAAAAGAGGTGTGCAAGTATTTTAAAATAGAAATTGACATAGTTGTTAATAAATCTGATGGGGAAACAATACTGTTGTTAGGAAAAAAGAAGAAATAAGATAAGTAAAAATTGGGCTAATGAGCAATAAGAAAGTAATTTTCCTTTCACATACAATAAATGAACATACACCCCTTTATGGAGGTGATAGGTCTATAACTCTAAGGCAGGTCAAATCTATTAAAAGGGGTGACTTCTGCAATACCATGTATTTTTCCTTTCCTAACCACACAGGGACTCATGTAGATGCCCCTTTGCATTTTTTAGAAAAAAGTTTATCTATCAGCGATTTTGACGCAGGGTTTTGGATTTTTGATAAGGTAACTCTAGTTGAGGTTTCTAATGTAAAACCAGGATACATAATTGAACCAGAAAACATAAATAATATTAAAGACTGTGAATTGCTTTTAATCAAAACGGGCTTTGAGAAATATCGGGCAAAGGAAATATATTGGCAAAATTCTCCTGGCCTACATCCTAAGCTTGCTTACTGGTTAAAGGAAAAGTCTCCATCTTTAAAAGCGATTGGCATTGATTTTATCTCCATTTCAAATTTAACTAATAGAGCATTAGGAAAACAGGCCCATATAGCCTTTTTGAGTAAAAATATTTTACTAATTGAAGATATGAAGCTATCTTGCATTAATGGCAACTTAAAGAAGGTGATAGTTTTACCCTTGCGTGTGGAAGGAGCAGACGGTGCCCCATGCACAGTAATTGGCATTATTAGCTCATAGCTCAAAATAGCTCTTAACTATTAGCTCATAGCTGATAGATGTAGCTAGTGAAAATTATGAGCTATCAACTACGAGCCAAGAACTACGAATTAACAACTATGAACCATATTAAATTTCCTTTTGAAGATCTAGAAGTATGGCAAAAAGCAGTAGAATTTGCAAATAAGGTCATTAATCTTACAGAGGAAATCCAAACCAACCGTAAACATTTTCGTTTAATAGAGCAGTTAGAAGCTGCCTCTACCTCTGTAGCTTTAAACATTGCTGAAGGAAAAGGAAGATATTCTAAAAAGGAATTCATCCAATTTCTCTATATTGCTCGTGGTTCTTTATATGAAACCATCGCTTTATTGATTATATTCCATAAAAATGGCTGGATTGACAATGTTCAACTTGATGAAATAAAAGCTTTTGGAGACGAAATTGGTAAAATGCTTTCCAGTCTGATAAACTCTATCAAAAATTCAATGAGCTAACAACTACGGACTAAGAGCTATGAACTATGAACTGTAAACTTACCTCTATAAAAACAATCTTCTTTGATTTTGATGGCGTTATAGCCGACTCTGTTGATATAAAAACCAAGGCATTTGCCAAACTCTTTAAAAGGTATGGAGATGAAATAGTTAAAAAAGTTGTAGAATATCACCTTAGCCATGGTGGGGTCTCAAGATATGACAAATTTAGATATTATTATCAAAATTTTTTAGGTAAAAAAATAACAGATGATGAAATCAATATCCTTGATAAGAAATTTTCAGAAATTGTCTATAATGAGGTCTTAAAAGTCCCTTTTATCGAGGGAGTCCTTGATTTTCTTGATATTTGTGATAGGGAAGGGAAAAATATGTTTGTCATTTCAGCCACTCCTAAAAAAGAGATAGAGAGAATCGTAAAGGCGAGGGGGATTGATAGATATTTTAGAGACGTAGTAGGTTCACCCCCAACAAAAGATGAAAATCTCACCTATTTAATCAAGCAATATGACATTGACCCTCTAAAAGCAGTCTATTTTGGCGATTCTCCTAACGACCTTGAGGTTGCCCAAAAACACCTGATATCCTTTATTCCCATTAACTACTTTGATAACTCATGGGGTTTTAAAAATTTTAAAGAATTTATGCTTGAGATGGGAATAAAATAAGAAAAGCTTAGGCAATGCCTAGCAATGTCTAGTCAAGTTAAAAAGGAGGAATTATAAATGAAAGTTCTTGTGACAGGTGGTTCAGGTTTTATTGGCTCTCATTTGGTAGAAAAGCTTGTTGAAAGGGGTATAAAAGTAAGGATATATGACCTCATTTACCCTGATTTTTTAGAGGACACTTCTAATGTTGAATATTATCAAGGTAGTTTACTTGAATATGACCGTTTAAGATTGGCAATGGGAACAACGGACTATGTATTTCATTTGGCAGCAGTGGCTTACGTAAAGGATGTTTATGAAGAGCCAAAGTATGCTGAAGCAATTAATGTAAGAGGGACATTTAATGTCCTTGAAGCAGCTAGGACGCTTGGCAGAATAAAAAGAGTAATTTATGCTAGCACCATCTGGGTTTATAGTGATACAGAAGGAAATTTATTAGATGAAAACTCCCCACTAAGCCCTCCATCCCATCTTTATACAGCAACAAAAATTATGGGCGAATATTATTGCAAAAGCTACTATGAACTTTATAAAGTACCCTATACCATCCTTAGGTTTGGTATTCCCTATGGCCCACGTGCACGGCAAGAGGGAGTTGTCCCTACATTTATAAGAAAAGCTCTAAATGGAGAGCCTTTAACTATTGCTGGAGATGGAATGCAATATAGAAAGTTTGTATACGTTGAAGACTTGGCAGAGGGGTGTGTTTTAGCATTAAAAAAGATAGCAAAAAATAAAGTTTATAATCTTGAGGGTGATGAAAAAATAACCATAAAGCAAATTGCAGAGACAATTCAAAAAATATTGGGTAAAGTAGAAATCAATTATATTGAAGGGCGACCTGGTGACTTCTGTGGAAAGGAAATATCAAATGAGCTTGCTAAAAAGGAATTGGGTTGGTATCCTAAAACCTCTTTTGATGAAGGGATAAGAAAATATATTGACTGGTACAGGCATAAACTTGAGATGGAAAAAGCTGAGGAACAAAGAATAGAAAAAATTTTAAGTAAAATTTAAGGAGTCAAGATGCAAATCCCTATTTTACGCATTCCTTTTACAGATGATGATATTGGTTTCGTCCAAGAAGGAATAAGGCAAGTTATGAAAAGTGGTTATTTAGTAATGGGTAAGTATACTCAAATGTTTGAAGAGAAATTTAAGGAATTTGTGGGATGCAAATACGCAATTGCCACTAATAGCTGCACAAGTGCTTTGGAAATTATTTTACGGGCATTAGATGTAAAGAGAAGTACTGTTATAGTGCCCACAAATACATTTGTGGCTACTGTCTTCTCAGCCATACATGCTGGGGCAAAGGTCATTTTTGCTGATTCAATAAAAGAAAATTTTTGCCTTGACCCAGATGACCTAAAAAGAAAAATTAAAAGCCATACAAAAGCTGTTATTGTTGTTCACATAGGTGGAATTATTAGTCCTTATATAGAAGAAATTAAAGCTATATGTGAGGGAAAAGGCATTTATCTTATTGAGGACGCAGCCCATGCCCATGGATGCTCTTACAAAGGAATTCCTGCAGGCAGATGGGGCATTGCAGGTGCTTTTTCTTTTTTCCCAACAAAAGTCCTCACCTCTGGAGAAGGAGGTATAATTACTACCGATGATGAAGAAATTTATAAAAAGAGCCTCATTTTACGAAACCATGGGAAAAACCCAGAGCAAAAAAACTCCATAACCCATCTTGGATACAATTGGAGAATGAGTGAGCTTAATGCTGTCCTTGCTGTCCAACAGATGAACAAAGCAGACTGGATAATCTCTGAAAGAAGAAGAGTAGCCACATTTTATGATGAAAATCTTAAAAATATAAACGGCATTCGGCCTTTAGAGCTTAACAATGATTTATATTCTACCTATTACAAATACATTTGTTATCTAGATGAAGGAATAAACCGAAATAAGTTTAAAAAAACTTTAAAAGAAAAATATGGTATAAGCCTCACGGGTGAGGTATACGACGTTCCTTGCCATGATGAACCATATTTTAAAAACGAAAAGGGATGTGTTTTAAATCCAAATGATAATTTTCCAGGAGCAAATTACATCAAAAAACATCATATTTGCCTTCCATGTTACCCAGGTCTAATGAAAGAAGAACTAGAATATACTGTTAAATCAATCAAGAAATGCTTGAATAAAATTACATAATAAATGGTGAGTATTAAAATGAGTATTGCAAATAAAGTTTTAGTAATTGCTCCCCATCCTGACGATGAAGTTTTAGGAGTAGGTGGAACTATTGCTAAACACGTTAAAAATGAAGATTTTGTTTTAGTATGTTTTGTTTGTAATAGAGCTTATAGTCATCGGTATAGTGAAGAGTCGATAAGAGAAGACAAAGAAAATGCTTTGAATGCAAAAAGAATTTTAAGTTATCATCAGCATATTTTTTTGGATTTAAAGGATGAAAGACTTGATGAGAGACTAATAAATGTGATAGTCCCTATTGAAAAGGTAATTTTTAAATTTAAGCCTGATATAGTTTACATTCCACATAAAGGAGACAATAATCAAGACCATAGAGCAGTATTTAAAGCCTCTATGGTGGCTTTAAGAACATTTTCAGCTTCTTTTGTCAAAGAAGTTTTCGCTTATGAAGTGCTTTCTTCAACTGAACAATCTGCTTCTTTTGTTGATAGTATCTTTATGCCCAATTATTATGTTGATATAAAGGAGTTTATAGAGGTAAAAAAATTAGCTTTTGAAAGTTATCAAAGAGAGAAAAGAGAATTTCCTCATCCACGCTCAATTAAGGGTATAGAAATTTTGGCTATGAAAAGAGGTATGGAAGCAAATCTTGAATATGCAGAGGCATTTGAGGTAGTAAGGATGATAAAAAAATAAGAGGAGCATTTATGAAACCCATAGTATTTATTGGAGCCGAACGAGTAGGAAAATCTGTTTTAGAAGGTTTGTTAGATGCAGGTAAAAATATAGTGGCTGTATTTACAGCGCATGTGACTCTTAGAAAGAAAATTGCAGATTATATTGACTTTTCGGAGTTAGAAAAAAAATATCCCCAAATTAATTTTCACTATATTATAGACATTAGGGAGCCCTTAGTGATAGAGAAAATAAAAAGTTATCAGCCCGAAGCTATTTTCGTTATTAGCTGGTCCCAAATAATACCTTCTGAAATTTTGAAAATTCCTCCAAAAGGGGTGATAGGTTTACATTACTCTTTACTTCCTGAAAGAAGAGGGGGAGCTCCATTAAATTGGGCTATTATTGACGGTTTAAAGGAGTCAGGGATTACTCTCTTTTATATGGATGAAGGAATAGATACAGGAGATATAATAGCTCAACAAAATTTTTCCATAGAATATGAAAATACAGTAAACGATCTGTTGGATAAAATAAAAAACATTGCTCCATCTTTTGTATTGGAATATTTTGATATGATCCTTGAAGGAAAAGCCCCTCGGATCAAGCAAGATGAGACTAAAGCTACTTATACTCCAAGAAGAACACCCAAAGACAGCAAAATTGATTGGACTTGGGATCTAGAAAGAATTTATAATTTTATAAGAGCTTTATCTCCTCCCTATCCTTCGGCTTTTTTTAAGGTGCATAACAAAAAGGTTGTATTTACTTCTGTTAAAAGATTAGAGGATAGATTAAAAGTGGAAGGTTACATAATAGAGGAAAAATGAATCAAAAAAGTAATATTTTAACAGTTCTTATATGTTGTTATAATGCTGGAGATTTTTTAAGAAATTGTTTAGATTCTCTAATGCATCAAAGTACTTCAGGTTTTGACGTATTATTCATAAATGACGCTTCTACGGATGATTCTCTTGAAATAGCAAAAGCTTATTCTAGGTTCTTGGAAAACTTTACGCTTTTAAATAATAAAAAAAATGAAGGTCTTGTCAAATGCTGTAAAAAGGCATTAGCTCTAATTAAGACCCCTTATTTCATGCGGTTAGATGCTGATGATTATCTATCTCCTGATGCTGTGGAAAGGACTTTAAAAGAGTTAGCTTCTTCAGAGAAGAGAGATTTTATAGTTTTTAAAAGATGGGACGTTTGGGGAAATGAAATAAAGGAGGTCGAGACTAATACTGATATATATACATGGATTGCCGTGGGTACTGTCTTTAGTACTGAAGCTGTTAAATCAGTTGGTGGATACAGTGATGAATACTGGGAAGAATATGACCTATATATCAAACTTCTTGAAGCAGGTTATAAATATAAAATTTCTCCTTATCGCATTTACTATTATCGGCGGGGTCATGGGAGTATGAGCGAGAATTATAAAAAAAACAAGGAAGGATTCGAAAGTTTATTGAAAAAATGGGGGTTAAATATTCTGGAGAAATACGGCAACCTTAGAAGGATTTTAGACTACTATGGAACTAAAATTTAGGGAGATAGATATGCCTCATACAATCATCATTGCTGAGATAGGTGAAAATCATATAGGCAACACGGAAATAGCCAAGATGCTTATCGAAAAAGCGGCCGAGGCTGGTGCTGACTATGTTAAATTCCAATCTTATAGGCCTGAGAATTTTAGGAGAGATGACCCTGAATATAACTGGTTTAAAAAGGTCTCTTTATCAGATGAAGCTCATTTTATGCTTAAGAAACATGCAGAAAAACATGGGGTTAAATTTTTAAGTTCCCCCTTTGGTCTAGAAAGGGCAAAATTTCTTTGTGAAAAATTAGAGCTTAAGGAGATAAAGATTGCCTCAGGTGTGATGCTTAATTTTTCTGTCCTTGATTATGTAAACGAACATGCCAAAATTGTGTTTTTATCTACAGGTATGGCAACAATAGAAGAGATAAAAATGGCACTCTCTCACTTAAATAAGATAGAAAAATGCTACATTTTACACTGTGTGACTCAATATCCCTGTAAAGATGAAGAAGCAAATCTTTCAGCAATAACGACATTACAAAAAGAATTTCCTGATTATGAGATAGGTTATTCTGACCACACGACTGGCTATTTAGCGCCAATTGTAGCTGTTTCCTTAGGAGCGAAGGTAATAGAAAAACACTTTACATTTGACAAGAATGCAAAAGAAGGAACAGACCATATCCTCTCTGTTGAGCCTGAAGAATTAAAAGAGATGATTGAACATATAAGAAAGGTAGAAATTCTTTTGGGTAAACCTATGAAAGCACCAACTGAAGGTGAGGAGAAAATAATTAATTTTGTAAGACAGAGATTTGTGGAGTGAAAAAAGTATATTTAATTATTCAAGCAAGGATGGGTTCTACGCGGTTGCCTGGCAAAGTAATGATGGATATTTGTGGTAAGCCATTACTTGCTTGGATTATAGAGAGAATGAAAGAAACTGTTCTAACCGATAGAATAATTGTAGCCACTACTAAAAAGGATCAGGACGAAGTGATAATTGATCTAGCAAAAAGATATGATGTAGATGTTTTTCGAGGAGATGAAAAGGATGTTTTGGGCAGGTTTTATGAAGCTGCCTCCTTCTTTATGAAGAAGGATAAAATAGAAGAGGATAATCTTGTAATCGTCAGAGTCTGTGCAGACAATCCTTTAGTAGATCCTTGGGAAGTAGACAGAATTATTGGATTTTTCCTAAAATCAGGTTATGAGTATGTTTTCAATCATATACCAGCTTTTGATAACGGTTATCCTAATGGTTTAGGGGTAGAAGTTTTTGGTTTTAAGATATTAAAAGAACTTTGGTTTAAAGCAAAAGAGGAGTCTCATAGAGAACATGTTACAAAATACATATGGGACAATCCTAATAGTTTCTCTATAGGTATTCTAAAAGCCCCTCCATCTATATACGAACCTTCCCTAGAATTAGATGTGGATACACAGAAAGATTTGGACTGGATAAAAAAAGTTTATTCAAGGCTTATAGAATTATATGGTAATAAATGTTTTAATGCAGTTGAGATCATTGATGCAGCTCGGTTTTTATCAAAAAACTTTTTAAGTATAGATGGAGTCCTGAAATATTAAGGTTACTCATTGTGCAACACGAGAACTATGTTGTTGATATGTTAGAAGAGTAATAATTAAGCTTCACCCTGTGATCTAATATAGAAAACCTCCGTGGATAAGAAAATTAGAAGGTGATAGTGAGGTACTATATAAGAAATAAAATACTAATTTCGAGATTATTATTGTAGACCCCATTCTTATTAACTGGTTTTTAATAATTCCCATATGTAAAAAATGGTTATTATCCTGCTGATTTTAAAAATGATGGATATTTAAAAACCTATGGAACTTATTTAAATGACGGCAAAGGTACAGAAAGGGCAGTAAATAAAGTACTCGAAATTATTGGAAGGTGATTAAGAAATAGTAGTGATAAGTGATGATTGGTTGGAATTCTTTTATTAATAACCAAAGTATTAAGACGCGTTTTCTCACTACCTTATTTGTGAATATCCTAAAGGTAGGCTTAAGTTTCCTTTCGGGGATTATTATAGCTAGAGGTTTAGGCCCAGCAGGTTATGGCAATTTTAATTTTCTTTTGGTTAGCTTTGCCTCTATTATTACTTTGCTTGACATGGGTACTTCATCAGCATTCTATACATTCCTTTCTCAAAAAAGACGTAGTTCCAAATTTTATTTATATTATCTTGCCTGGCTAGGATTACAATTTTTAATTGCATTGTTCCTTATTGCTGTTTTTTTTCCTGATTCTTGGCGAAATAAAATCTGGCTAGGTCACGAGAAAAAATTAATTATTCTTGCGTTCTTTGCAAGCTTTATGATGACCAAAGTCTGGCAGACGGTTACGCAAGCAGGTGAATCTATTCGTGCCACAGTAATCGTTCAATTACACAATATTGCCCTAGCAGGTTTCTATCTATGCACTATTTTAGCAATGGTTTTTTTACGCTGCTTGACCATTGCCAACCTCTTTATAATAATTGCAGTAGAGTACTTATTATTCACATTCATACTGGCAAAAAGACTAAAAGATAATTTAATTAACTTAGAAGAAACAGAACAAGCCGAATTATCAAATATAATTAAGGAATTTAAAATCTATTGTACTCCTCTTGTCATCTATAGTATTGTTAGCTTTGCCTATTCATTTGCGGATACCTGGCTACTTCAAAAATTTGGTGGGGCAGTGCAGCAAGGTTTTTATTCAGTAGGATTGCGTTTTAGTGCAATTTGCTTAATTGCTACTACCTCTATGTTAAAGGTTTTTTGGAAAGAGATAGCAGAGGCACATGCACAAGACAATAAAGAGCGTCTTTATTATTTATATACAAAAATATCAAGAATTCTTTGTTTTGTAACCGCAATAGGAGCTTGTTTTTTAATCCCTTTTAGCAAAGAAATATTGGTTTTCTTACTCGGGCCAGAATATGAGCCAGGTTGGCTTTGCTTGGCAATAATGTTTTTATACCCCATTCACCAATCTCTAGGGCAAATTAATGGCACTTATTTTCATGCTACACTTCAAACTAAACTTTTATCAAAGCTTGGCATTATTATGATGATGGCCAGTATCCCTTTAACATATTTTGTATTAGCGTCTCCCTCTGCTATAATACCTGGTCTAGGCTTAGGTTCGGTTGGCTTGGCCTCAAAAATGGTGATTCTCAACATAACAAGTGTTAATATCTTTGGATATTTTATATGCAAATCATCACGATGGAAATTTAATTTCTTATATCAATTTAAAAGTGTAATACTTCTACTTATTGTCTCCTTCATGGGTAAAGGCTTTTTAAAATGGTTTTTCCATATTTTAAATATTTCATTGCACCCTTTATTTTTAATGACACTATGTATTCCCATTTATATTTTGATGGTTGGAATAATCATATGCTTCTTCCCTAGGATTAGCGGGATAGAGAGAAGGGAATTAATAGGTTTAGTTCAAACTTTCAGGGTTATCTTACATGAATGAAAATTGGCAAGAAGAGACAGTGATTGAGAAAATAAGTAGGAAATAAAGTTACTTAGGATGTGAAAATTGAGGGAGGATATTTATTATTTTAAATAGGGTTAAAAAATGTTTTTGGTGACAACAGCATTAAGTGATTTTTGGGATAAACGTCAGAAGATACTTTTTTTGGGAGAATGGTGCCTTCGATATGACAAGAAAGAGGAATGGGAGTCTCTTAATTATGAAGTGTTGCCATATCCTTGGGATGATCGAAAAAAAGTGCATCAGGCCTATAATTATTGTAATGATTTATCTGAAAAATTGCTCAGACAGTTAGTCCCAATTCTTAACCAACAGCATGGAGAAAGATTTGATTCCAGGGCATGGCGTATAATACTTGGAGTGTGGCTTAATTCCTTCGTTTCGATAACTTATCATCATTACGTTTGCCTTAAAGAGGCGTTGAATCGCTTTCCTAGCTTAGAGACATGGGGAATGGATTCCACGTCATTTATACCAATACCAGATACACTCAGGTATTTTATTTATTACAGGGAAGATTATCATAACCTTCAACTTTTCACTCAAATTTTAAAAGAAATGGGAATGGATTTTCTATCTAAAATACCCGATGCCAGCGCTTTTTTATTTAAAAATAAATTTGCTTCTCAAGTTCAATATAATTTAAATCAAAATTCTAGAAATTGGAAGACAAGTATAAAAAACCAGCTTATCATACTGTTAAAACAGATAATTAAGGAGATCGATTGGCGATTGGGAAAAAATCGGCCAATAATTTTGTGTAGAACACATTTTCCTCTAAAAGAAGAGTTACGATTATCAATTAACAGTCGATTTAAATTGTGGCCGTTTTTGTTTTTTAATGAATTTCATGATTACTCTCATCAAATCGACCGACAACGACGTGCTTGTTTTAAAAATCTATCCTTTTCAAATGAGTTTGAAAAAATTCTAGTTAAGATCTTTCCTCAAGAGTTTCCTGTAATTTTTTTAGAAGGTTATTATTCTTTAAAAAAGTTTATTAAAGAAAATTTTCCTATGAAGCCTAAAGCGATTGTCAGTGCAACGCAATGGTTGACAAACGAGCCGTTTAAATTATGGGCAGCAATGGCTACCATGAATGGTGCAAAGTTGGTTGGGATCCAGCATGGGGGCGGTTATGGGATGAGACAATGCTTGCCTATAGGGGAAAAGCAGGAAATGACAAATCTAGACAGGTTTTATTCTTGGGGATGGACTAGACACACAATCAGTACAAATGTGGAAGTAGTTCCAGCACCTGCCTCAAAGCTGGTTTCTATACCTGAGTTCGAGAAAAGGGAAAGGAGAATATACCAGATTCTTTATGTGGCAACGACTAGCTGGCGCTATCCTGATATGTTTATAAGTCATCCAACTGGACCTTCTATGCTTCAATATTTGGAATGGCAAAAACAGTTTTTTCAACTATTACCAGAAGAAATTTTTGAAAAAATGTTAGTTCGCCTACATCCTAGAGATTGGGGTTGGTGTAACCTAAATCGCTTGAGGGATTTATTTCTTACTTTGAAATTTGATAATCATAAATTATCCTTTCAAAAGCAACTTGAAAAGAGTAATTTAGTAATAGTAGATAACCTAAATACAACCTTGTTTGAAGCTATAGCTTCAAACGTACCAACTTTATCGTACTGGGATCCAAAGTTGTGGGAGGTAAACGAGGTAGCTGATTCTTATTTTGATGAATTACGGCGGGTGGGTATGCATCACGATTCTCCAGAATCTGTGGTAAATCAGATAAAGGTTATTATGCATGATCCTTGGAAATGGTGGCATTCGCCAGAAGTCCAGACAGTAATTCAATTGTTTATAAACACATATGCTAGAAGGGATAAGAATTGGAGAGAAGTCTGGTTGAATGAACTATTACACCTAATTTAATTAGGGTCAGTGGTAAAAAACTTAATTGTGCGGCAGAAAATTACTTTTAAATTTTAAAAACCAGCCAATGCAAAAGGTTGTTGATTTTATTCATGTAGGTTATCACAAAACAGGCTCCACTTGGCTCCAGTTAGTTGGATTTCAAAAACATCCTGAGATTGAATTAATAAATAAGCCTGGCTCAAATATAGAAAAATTTTTTTATGATAATTTTTGGAGGGCTGATGATTTTGATTTCAATCCTAAAAAATTCAGACAGGCTTTTTCTAAACTAATAGAAACATCCTTTACATTCAATCAAGCACAGGTTAGAGGAATCTCTGAGGAAAACCTAACAGGCCATGTTTATACTGGACAAAATGCCAAGGTTTTAGCGGATAGAATTTATGAAACTTTTGGGAAAGTTAAGGTAATTATTGTTGTGCGCAATCAAATTGGGATGATTACGTCTTTATATAATAATTATATCCAACATGGAGGTTCATTATCTTTATCGGCATTCTGTAAAGATCTTAATATTCCAGGATGGCTTATTTTTAGAAAACTTCAGTATGATAAATTAATCCAATACTACTTCAATTTGTTTGGCAAAGAACAAGTAAAAGTAATGCTCTATGAAGAAATGTCACAGGATTTGGATAAATTTATGAATGACATGTTCAGCTTTATTGGAGTAAAACCATATTCTTTTAAAAACTGGAATTGTAAGATAAATCCGGCTTTATCACCTGTATCGCTAAGACTTGCTCGGTTTGCCAATGCTATCTTTGCCAAAAAAGTCAAAATTTTTCATTTGGGACTCAGGTTGTTCGATGAATGGATCTACTACAAAATAGGTAGAGAAACTTCTGCAACTAGACTGGCCCTAGAATTAAGTGACCAGTTTAGAGAAAGTAATAGGAGATTGGAAAAATTATTAGATAGAGAGCTAGGTATATACGGATATCCAGTATAAATTATTAGGTATAAGATTGGGGTTTAAGAAAAATATAAATTCTAATGAAGAAACAAAAAGGTAGCAAGTCATCAATTTTATTTGTGGCTCAAAGTCAGACTATAGGTGGTGTAGTAACTATTCTATCAGAACTTTTAACTAAATGGCCTGAGGAAGATAACCGCCAGTTGCTATTGGTTTACAATAAAAGTCATGGTGGAAAAGACATATTCAAACAAATAACCAAAATTAATAGGAGGGTAAAAATAGAGGAGATTCCTCTTTGGGATTATCATTTTAAATTGCGTAAAATTAGGACAAAAAAGAAAAATTGGCGATTTTTGTTAAAGATGCTTTACAAAATTATTGACCTTTTCCTTTATTGGGAAAAGGTGTTATTTTTTTATAAAAAATGTCTTAAAGAAAATGTGCAGGTTATTTTCTCGCATAATGGAGGATATCCAGGTGGTAGTTTTAATCGGGCTAGCATTGTTGGAGCTAAATTTGCAAAAGTCCCAAAGAAATTTTTGGTTGTTCATAGTTTGGTTAGCCCACTTAGCTGGTGGCGATGGCCAGCAGGCTATATGTCTGATAAACTTATAAATTGGGCTGTGGATAAAATTATAGTAGTTTCTAAATCCTGCGGTCATGCTTTACAACGGCAAAGGTATTTTTTAAAACCCATCGAAGTAATATACAATGGAATTAGCATTGAAGCTAAGGAAAATGGTAACATATGTGCTATCAATGATGTTTGGATAAATTTACCAAACAAAATTGTTTTTGTTGGCCAGCTTGCCCCTCGCAAAGGAGTAGACATTTTGTTAAAAGCTGTGTCAACTCTTAAATGTGATTTTGTTGTAATTTTGTTCGGATCAGGAGAGGACGATTATGTATGCAGACTACACCAATTGATTAAGGAACTGGGAATCAAGCAAAATGTGATATTTCAGGGTTATGATCCCTATGTGAGACAAAAGTTACAATATATAGACGTGCTAGTTCTTCCTTCTTTAGCTTATGAAAGTTTCGGGGTGGTGATTTTAGAAGCAATGATGTGGAAAAAACCGGTTGTCGTATCAAATATTGGTGGTATGAAAGAAATCGTTTTAAATGGAGAGACAGGACTAGTGGTTTCAGCTGGGGATGTAAATGGTTTAGGCCATGCTATTCAATATATATTAGATAATCAAGATTTAGCTAAGAAGTTTGGGCAGAAAGGATTTGAAAGACTGATTACAAAGTTCAGTAGCATAAAAATGATAAATAGATATTATCAGCTAGCTAGAAATGGAGGTGAGTGATGTATACCGAAAACCCATTTCTTGCTGATGAAATAAGAGCTAATTTGGCAAAATATTCTAAGTACAATGAACTATTATATAGTTATGATGGTCGCTTCAATGACCTTCCGCAAATCTCAACCGCAAAACTATGGGAATTTAAATCTAAGACCATGCTGAAAACATTCAGAGAAAAGGAAATACGCTTACGATATGCACTTGATTTCATTGATCAAGAGAAGACAATTTTAGATTGGGGCATGGGGGGAGGCGAGATATATCAAGGTCTGAAAGAGGGAAACAGGAAAAACTATGTAGGGATTGACGTAGCGAAGAGCTTTGTAGAATCAATGAAAAAGAGATTTCCACAAGGAAACTTCAAAACGATGAATTTAGAAGATATAGAAGATAATTCTTTTTTTCAAGTTTGTGCATTAGAAGTATTTGAACATATAGCTGCTCCTTCATTGCCACAAAAAATGGTGAAGATTAATAAAATCGTAAAAGATAATGGTTATCTTATTTGTTCAGTTCCGTTATATGAACAATTGAGATTTGTTACTTTCTCGTGCCCCATTTGCGGCTCTCTAGCAAACAAAGAAGGGCATTGTAGAAGTTATACTCCTGAGTTGATTAAAGCTGAATTATACTTGGGAGGATTTGAGGTTGTCGATTATCGCTATGTATGGCCTGTTGGCTATGATTGGATGGTGGAATTATATCACAAAATAAAGCGAATTTTAAAACAAGGCAAGCCAGTGAATATTGTAATAAAAGCAAGAAAATTTACTAATGAGCCTGAATTTAAAATTTATGAGCGATAGCTAGTTAGGATTATGGAGTGTCTATCTCTTTGTGAGAAACCTGTTTTTGTGGTCGGAGCAGCACGCTCAGGCACTACATGGGTTCAGTGTTTGATTTCAGCCCATCCTGATTTTATTTCTCGTGCCGAAACACATTTTTTTGACGAGTTACTTTATCCAGGTGTAATATGTGGAGGGTACCAACTCCACTGTCCTAAACGAATCTGGCGAGACAAGAACCTTTCACCAGCTCAATTAGTACATTCTTTTCAACAATTGACCAAGGGTTTTATATCTCTTTCGAATAAAACAAGAGAAAAATTGATAGAGCAAGCCTCAAAAAGTATGTTGTCTCCAGCTCATTACTTGAATGCAATTATGTATAATTGTAATGATGTTCCTGAGGTACATATGAAACGATGGGTGGAAAAAACTCCTATTCATATTAATTATCTCGAAGATATTTTCTACTGGTTCCCTCAGGCTAAAATAGTCTGTGTTATTCGGGATCCGGTGGATGTAATACTATCAGCTCATTCATCCATGCGGGTTCCTCTCGGGATAGCGCTTATAGATTATATTAGAGCTTATCAAGCGATTAAAACTTTTTTGACAAAGCATCCAAATTTTAGAAATTCTGTATATTTTATTTATTACGAGGAAATAAAAAGTCAACCGCTTTCTTTGACTAAACTGTTTGAGTTTTTAGAGGTAACAGTGCCAAACGTTTTCCAAATTTTGGTTGAATCGAAAAAGCAATTTGAGAAGCTGTATGCCGGGACATCATTGGAGTTTGTGCAACCAGAAATGAAAAATAAAAGATCTGATATTCCAGACTCGATTGGTTTAATTAACAAAGACTATTTAAGAGCCATAATTAGCTACTTATTACCTAAAAATTACTTATGGGAACGGTATCTGGATAGGAAAATAAGTATAAAAAAGTTCAATTTTATTCCGATATTTTGCTTTCTATTGAAAGATATATTTCACTCACTAACTTATATTTTATTAAGGCGTGGGTCGTGGATACTTCATTCAATATATTTTTACTTAAAATATTATTTTAGCAATCGAAAAATGCAAGATGATAAGACTTTCTAAATCAATCGTAGGGAAAAAAGAGGCAGAAGCCCTTTCTCGTGTAATTATTGAAGATGGGTATTTGGGTATGGGTAGAGAGGTGCAATTGTTTGAAAAGGAATTACAAGGGTTTTTAAAAACAAATCGTCATGTAATCTGTGTTAATTCTGGCACAGCAGCCCTTCATTTGGCCGTTATGGCTGTAGCCAGACCTGGAGAGGAGATATTAGTGCAGTCCTTAACCTACCTGGCTTCTTTCCAGGCTATAAGTGCGGCAGGGGCTATCCCTGTACCTTGTGAGGTAAACCCCAACACAATTACTATAGATTTAAAAGATGCAGAAAGACGTTTTACTAAACGAACCAGAGCCATTATGCCAGTTCATTATGCTGGCAATCCAGGAGACTTGGAAGGCATCTATCATTTTGCGCAAAGGTATGGCCTACGGGTAATTGAGGACGCAGCCCATGCCTTTGGAACAGTGTTTAAAGCCCAGGGCTCGAAGTTCAAGGTTGGGGAGATTGGAGACATTGTCTGTTTTAGTTTTGATGGTATAAAAAATATAACCTCTGGTGAAGGTGGGGCGGTTGTTACCTCTGATGAAAAAGTAGCTCAATTTGTAAATGATGCAAGACTTTTGGGGATACATAGAGATACTGAAAAGCGCTATAAAGGGCAAAGAAGCTGGGTGTTTGATGTTACCCATCAGGGATATAGGTATCATATGAGCAATCTCTTTGCTGCCATTGGAAGAGTTCAATTAAAAAGATTCCCTGAATTTAAAAGGATAAGGCAAAGTTTAGCCAAGAGATATTATGAAAAATTAAAGGGTATTCCCTATATTAAATTATTAAATCATAACTATGATGAGGTTGTCCCTCACATTTTCCCTATAAAAATAGTAAATGGCAAAAGAGACGAATTGAGGCAATACCTTTTAAGTAAAAATATAGAATGTGGTATCCATTATTATCCCAATCATTTATTGAGCTTTTATGGAAATCGCAAAGGTGAATTGCCAGTGACTGAGAAGTTATATAATCAATTGCTTACATTACCTCTACATCCAGACTTAACAAAAGAAGACCAAGACAGAGTCATTTATGAAGTTAAAAGCTTCTTTAACAGCTCTTAGCTGATGGCTCGTAGCTCTTAGTTGCTGTGAAACATTATAAATATTCTTTCCTAAGAGCTAACTGCTATGAGCTAAGAGCTGCCTATGAGCTAACAGCTATGAGCTAATTCCGGAGGAATTAAGATGAAAGTAGTCATCCTTTGTGGGGGTTTAGGGACACGCCTTAGGGAAGAAACCGAATATAAGCCAAAACCTATGGTAGAAATTGGAGGAAGACCCATCCTTTGGCATATAATGAAGATTTATTCTACTTATTGTTTTAATGATTTTATACTTTGTCTAGGGTACAAACAGCACATCATTAGGGAGTATTTTTTAAACTATGAGTATATGAACAATGACTTTACTATAAATCTAGGTTCTAGAGAAAAAATTGTCTACCATAGCACGCATAATGAAAATTGGAATGTTACACTGGTAGACACCGGACTTGAAACAAAAAAGGGAACAAGGGTTAAAAAGATTGAGCCATATATTAAAGAGGATAGATTTATGTTGACATACGGAGATGGTGTAGGAAATATAAATATCAGAGAGTTGATTAATTATCATTTAAAACAAGGGAAAATAGCCACCTTTACAGGTGTCCACCCTATTTCCCGCTTTGCCACGGTCGAAACCGATGAAAGCGGTGAGATTACAGCCTGGAGTGAGAAAAAAACGCTTGAGGGGTATATAAATGCAGGTTTCTTTGTTCTAGAACGAAAGATATTTGACTATTTAGATGATGATTGTGAGCTAGAGGAAAGGCCTATGGAACGGTTAGCTAAAGAGAAGCAAATTGCTATGTATAAATACGATGGATTTTGGCATTGCATGGATACCTATAGAGATTATATGTTTTTACAAAGTTTATGGGAAAGGGGAGAAGCTCCCTGGAAAATTTGGTAAATAGGATGCGAAGTGGTGAGATGGGGAAAGGGCGAGACGGTGAATACTTAAATTAAAACGGATCTTCCGGGCTCCCAAACATGTATTCTATTGGAAAATGCGTAAGTTAACTCTATTTTAATCTCAATTTTGTTGCCACTATGCTTTTTACTGTTAGGTCTTGACAAAAAGTCAGAGTT
>Ga0164310_10000678_pt1 | contig 18497 bp, 16 predicted proteins | sample GuaBasSedimGuay1_FD_121795 | JGI IMG/M metagenome (GOLD analysis project Ga0164310, IMG submission 121795) | Subseafloor sediment microbial communities from Guaymas Basin, Gulf of California, Mexico - Guay1, Core 4569-9, 0-3 cm | ecosystem: Environmental > Aquatic > Marine > Hydrothermal vents... | reverse complement strand
GCAGTCTTAGGGGCTATTATTGCGGAAAACAGGAAAGATAAGGGAGAACTGAAGGAATTCTACTCATGGGTAGCTTCTCTTTCATATAGACTCTTGCAGAGAAAGGAACCAGAAAAGGTGAAGAAGAGTTTTACAGCACAAACTTTGCACTATACTTTCAACAGGTTGCGGGCGCGGATTCCACAAAGAGATGAAGATTTGGACGTAAGGGCACTCATATTTCGGTTTTTGAAAGGTGGAGGGGAGCTGGATGCAATCATGGGAGATGAGAAATTCGTTGAGCTGTGCGATTGGATGGAGAGGAAATCAAGATAATGGCTGGCAGCAACATCTGATCTCCCCTTGAGTCCTGTTGTTCCGATGCCGGCGCTATAGCTAGTTGAGCCAGGATAAAGGTCTAAGCCTTCAAGATAGCAACTCGCCAACGGTTAAAGATCTCTATCTTCAATATTAGGGGGGAAGCGGCAAAAGTGTTGGCGGACGAAGAAAATGGTCCGCGACTTTTTAACACTCTTTGGGACAGGAGGGATAAAGACAATGAAGCGGTGGCGAGCGGGGTGTGCATTTCTCGGTTAGTTACGGCAGATGGTCAGATGGCGGTTTGCAAGGTTTTGGTGCTGAAGTAGCGGTGGTCTTGTCCCCCGCTATCAGCTGAAGAGTCTGAAATTTTCGGGTGACCCGAACTGAAATAGGTCTAATACTAGGATTTGTGAGATTTAGAAGATGCTGCAGTAAGGGAATTGGATGATAAGAACACCCAAGAGGAAAGAAAGGGCTCAAACATCTGTTGGTTGAAGAGAAAATTGCTACCAAAGATTATTGAGAACTTGATAATTATGTTCCAGATGCAACGAACAGGGATATAAATGATATGACATAAGAAGAGCCCTTACGGTGGGTTAGCAAAGGAAGATCTACTCACTCCGTTCTTATCAAATGATCGAGTGATTTGTTCAGGGTACGATCAAAAAGAAAACGGCCACATTCACCGGAGACGACTCCCGGTGCGGTGGCTTTTCCTCTCCGCAGTTGCCGCTTTGTGGCGCATAGGTTTTTGAGATGAAGGATTTGAAATCCCACAGACAGGTGGCCGAGCGGTTTCTCCTCCATATCTGGGATGGACAACATCTGAAGAAAGAGATGAGAACCACTGACGGTGAGACGGTCAGGGTGGAATGTGCCGGGACCTGGAACTTCGACAGTGGGCCCGACTTCAAGAACGCCCTGATTCATATCGGGGGCAGGACGGTAACCGGAGATGTGGAGATTCACATAAAGCCCCGTGACTGGACTGCCCACGGTCACCACAGAGACCCCAGATACAACGGGGTGATCCTTCATGCCGTGATGTGGCAGACGGAGGCCTCTTTTGAGACCGTCAAAGAGAACGGAGAGACCGTTTCCCTGCTGGTCTTAAGCGATTTCTTAGACGAGGACATCGAGAAACTCTCCCGGAAAATTTCTCAGCAGCAGGGGTGGAGATGTCCTCGTATCGCTGAAATAGAACAGATCGACACAGATGCCCTCCTGAAAGTGATTGATGCCGCTGCCCAGCAAAGACTTGAGGGGAAAATTGACAGATTTAAAAAAAGACTCAAAGAATTATCGGAAGATGACGAGTCTCTGTCGCCTTCGGATGCCTGGGATCAGCTTCTCTATGAAGGGGTTATGGAGGCCCTGGGCTATTCGAAGAACAAAGAGCCCTTTGCCGAGCTTGCCAGAAGACTCCCCTTGAAGCAGATCAGAGACAGGGTTACGGGGCAACCACCCTCAAGTCTCCCCCTTAAGATTCAGGCCATGCTATTTGGTGTGGCAGGTCTTCTGCCTTCGCAAAGTCATAGGCCAGTTGAGCTCGACCGTCCCACTCTCCAGTATATCCAGGAATTGGAAAGGCAATGGCAACTGGTGGAGCCGACCTTGGGAGGGCGCAAGATGGAGGCCGAGCAGTGGCAGTTCTTTCGCCTCCGCCCTGCCAATTTTCCTACTCGACGCATAGCCGGGGTGAGCTTTCTGCTGTCCAGATCTATCCATAAAAGCCTTCTGAGCCATTTGCTGCAAATTGCCAGAGAACACAATCAAGGTTTATTCCTTGCCAGGGCAAAGGCAGCCTTTACTGCTGAGACAGATGATTACTGGAGCAAGCACTATCGGTTTGGCCGCACTGCCCGTGCCTGGGGTGAGAATAACCTGCTGATTGGTACCCAACGGGCCGACGACATTGTGATAAATGTGGTTTTCCCCGTTGCGATACTTTATGCGCGTTCCAGACGGATGAAAACAATGGAGGAATTTCTCCTCAACTGTTACGATTCTTATGGGGAGCTGGCTTCCAACGAGATTACAAGATCTCTGGTGAGAGAGATCCTTAGGGGTCGAAGAAGAATAAGTTCTTCAGTGAAATCTGCCAGGCGCCAACAAGGATTGATTCATATCTATCGGCAGTTCTGCCAGCGGCTGAATTGTGCTCAATGTCCCCTGCTTCGTTGTGCTGGGGCCAAATAATCCTTGATTTTCTGCCGGGGAATTGCTAAATTGAAGCGGTAAGGGCCGATTTTCCTTCGCGGCCCAGGAATGCAACTGTGGATTACGCAAATTTCACTGGTCCCAAAACGCTTCATTCATTTAGGAGGCTTCATAATGCTAGTAGTTGGCGAAAGAATCAACACAAGCCGAAAAGCTATAAAGCCAGCGGTGGAAAAGAAAGATGCGGTTTTTGTCCAAGAAGAGGCCAGAAAACAGGCTCAGGCAGGAGCAACGATGATCGATGTGAACTGTGGCACTTTTGTAAACGAGGAATCTGAGTACTTAGAGTGGCTTGTGGAAACAGTTCAAGAGGCAGTTGACCTTCCCCTCTGTATTGATAGTCCAAACCCGGAGGCGATTAAGGTCGCCTTAGAGCACCATCGAAATGGAAAACCCTTGGTGAATTCCATCACTGCCCAGAGCGACCGTTTCGACCAGATCCTTAGCCTGATTCTGGATAACAGAAGCTCAGTGGTAGCCCTCTGCCTTGACGACAACGGGATGCCTGAGAATATAGAGGATACCCTCCGGATTGCTTCCACTTTGGTGGATAGGCTCACCTCAGCAGGTGTACCCGAGGAGGATATCTACGTTGATCCTGTAGTCCGGCCTGTGGGCACGAACCCTGTATATGCGAAGATAGTCCTGGAGAGTATCAGAAGGATTACCTCTGAATTCGGATCCGTCCATACCATCTGCGGTTTAAGCAATGTTTCCTACGGATTGCCACTGCGGAGGTTGCTCAATCAAAATTTCCTCACTATGTGCCTTTGTGCTGGACTTGACGCAGTGATCCTGGATCCCTTAGACCAGCGTATGATGTCCAACCTGCTGGCATCCCAGGCCCTGCTGGGACGGGATGAGATGTGTTTGAATTACATAACTGCCTTTAGAGAACAGCGATTGACGCTCTAGATCCGACAGTCTCAAAAGGGGGGCTTCGCTTGCACATAGAGATAGAGGAGTACACAGAGAAGGTTCGTCCAGAGTGGGATAGATTTGTCGAAGCAGCCAACAACGGGACCATCTTTCACCTCCAGAGGTTTCTTGATTACCACCCTCCAGGCCGATTTGAGAGTCGCCACCTACTTTTCAGAAAGAACCGAAAGTTAGTTGCCCTCATACCCGCTATTCAGAGGGAAGAGGCAGGCGAAAGGGTGTTAATTTCGCATGCAGGGGCGTCTTATGGCGGACTGGTAGTGAGAGAAGAATTGGGAATCAAAGATACAGTATCAGTGGCAGAAAGGCTGGTGGAATACTTAAGCGAATGTGAGATTGACCGCATATTGATCACGCAGCCACCGTTGATCTATTACCGTCTTCCCAATAACTATATCGATTTTGCTCTGATGCGCTGTGGCTTCAGCTACCTCAAACGTGAGTTGACCAGCGTGATCAGCCTAAACTACCAGGGGGATATCCTCAGCACCTTCAAAAATGAGTCAAGAACTGCGGTGAGAAAGGCGCGGAGGTTAGGAGTGGTGGTTAAAGAGACTGAGGACCTGGAGGGTTTCTATGCGATTCTCAAACAAAACCTGAAGATGAGACATAATGTTAATCCTACTCATTCCCTGGATGAACTTCTAAGACTTCGGCAACTTCTGCCTGAGCGGGTGAAGCAGTTTTCTGCTTATATGGGAGAGAAACAGATTGCAGGGATGACTATTTTCATCTGCAATTCAAGGGTTGCCTTGGCTTTCTATATTAGCCACCGAGAGGAGTATCAGAGCTATCGGGCGGTTAACCTGCTGTTCTATGAGGTTATCCGCTGGGCAGCAGCCCAGGGTTTCAAATTCCTCGATCTGGGGACCTTCACCCTTAATATGGTTCCCAACTGGGGATTGGGTAGGTTTAAGGAGAACTTTGGGGCAAAAGGCTACTTCAGAGACACCCTTCAGAAGAGGCTGTGAAAAAGCTTCACAGAATCTGGCGAGTTGTCCTCTTCGGTGTGCTTTTTCCCGTACGATAGTTTTTTGGTAGGATGAAGATTCTTCATATCGCCCCCTTCAATATGGCTGGGGTGCCTATTGAGCTTGTACTTGCCGAAAGGGACTTAGGACATTACAGCCGTCTGGTCACCTTAAGCAGAGACTGGCGAGGCTATCGGGAGGACATCTGTTTGGAACTGCCCTGGATAGATTCTCCCTTGCTCCGCTTCGCTAAGAGATTTGTTTCAGACAGAAGGGTTCTTCAAAAAAAGAATGTGAGAGAATCTCCAGAGCAAATTCCCAGAGTCTGGAAACCCAGAGGATGGCCGGAACAAAAGTTGGTCGCCTTTCGGGATTGGCTCTGGGAGAGAGAAATCCAGCCTTCTCTAAAAAAATATCGGCTGTTGGACTTCGATATCTACCAGCTGGATGGGGGACTCGGTTTCTTGCGAAGCGGCAAGATCATCCGCCAGCTCAAACAGATGGGCAAGAAGATCGTCTGCTGCTACTTGGGAAGTGACTTGCGGCTGCGCGGAGTGATCTCTGCCATTGATGAAATAAGCGACCTGAATCTCACTACAGAATTCGACCTTCAGAAGCTTCACCCTCACATCCACCACATCTTCTTCCCATTTGACGCCCGGAGATTTCAAGTAAAAACCACCGAGAACAAAGTTCTTCGCATCTGTCATTCACCAACAGATCGCCAGGCAAAAGGTTCTGAACAGATTATAGCTGTGGTAAAGGAGTTGGAAAAGAGATACCCTGTTCGGCTCGTATTGATCGAAAATGTCCCCCACGCAAAGGCTCTCGACATCAAGGCAAAATGTGACATCATGATCGACCAGTTAGGGGAGTTAGGTTATGGAATTAGTAGTCTGGAGGCATTGGCTATGGGGATACCTACCCTGACGGCATTGACGCCAGAATATGAGCGGTATATCCCGGACCATCCGTTCATTACAGCGAACGCTGGGAATTTGAAACAGAGGTTGATTCAGGTGGTGACTGATAGAGAATATCGGCGTCGCAAGGGGATTGAGGGAAGAGAGTGGGTAGAGAAATACCACGATTCCAGGAGCGTAGTGGCTGGCATTTTGAAGATATACAGAGAAAAAGGCTGGATGGACGAAGAGGGAAGATTTACCGGATAAGATTATGTTCTCTATCCTGAAGAGACTTGTAAGACACTCCCTGGTTTACGGTCTGGGGTATTCCCTTACCCGCTTTATCGGGTTTTTGCTCCTCCCTCTCTACACCAACTATTTTCTCCCCCGAGACTACGGAATAGCCGCTTTAGTATTTACCTTCTTGGCCATCGCCAATGTGATCTTCACTCTGGGCCTCAATACCGCCTTCTTGCGATTCTTCGTCCTGGCTGACAGCAGGGAGGAGAAAAAGAGGATCTTCAGTACAGTCTACCTTTCCACCATCTTCACCACTATTCTCTTCGCCTCGCTGGTCTTTGTCTTCTCACCCCATTTGTCCAGACTGATTCTGGGTCAGGCTCAATATTCTGTGCTAATAAAACTCTCCGGCGGCATTCTGCTCTTTGACACCTTTTCCGTCTTCCCGCTGCTCATCCTGCGGGGAGAGCAGCAGTCAGGCAAGTTTATCAAGATCAACTTGATTAACGTGATTACCAATTTTGGCTTGAATATTCTTTTCATTGTTCACCTTGGGTGGGGAGTAGAGGCTATCTTCCGGGCCAACCTGATTGCCTCGGCGGTGACCTTTCTGCTGTTGAGTCCGATCATTTGTCGCTATTTCAACTTTTCCCCTTCGGGAGAGATCTATAAAGAGCTTCTGAAATTCGGTTTGCCCTACATTCCCTCTACCCTGTCCGTGACCCTGATGGACATAATAGACAGGCTTCTGCTGGGAAAGCTAACAGATACTGGAACAGTGGGGATATACAATGCCGGCTACAAATTGGGTATGATTATGGCCCTGGTGGTGGCTGGGTTCAGATTTGCCTGGCACCCTTTTTTCCTTTCCACCTCTAAGAGGCAGGAGGCCAAAGAAGTATTCTCAAAGGTGCTCACCTATTTTCTTCTGTTTACGGGGTTTATCTTCCTGACCGTCTCGTTCTTTGTCGACGACATCGTAAGATTTCACATCTTCGGTTTCACCCTTTTCGGCCCGAATTACTGGAAGGCTACCCAGATAGTGCCGCTTATACTGCTCTCTTATATTTCCTATGGGGTATATGTAAACTTCTTGGTCGGCATCTATCTTGAGAAAAAAACCGGGTACCTGCCGCTGATTACCGGGCTGGGAGCTGGCTCCAATATCATTGGTAACCTTCTGTTGATTCCTCGCTTAGGTATGATGGGGGCAGCCTGTGCCACCCTGGGTGCCTATCTTTTAATGGCTCTGCTTCTCTATCTTTTCGCCCAGCGACACTATCCCATCAGCTATGAGTACGGAAGACTGGCAAAAATAGCAGCGGTCTGCAGTGTTCTGTTCTTTCTTGGTCGGCTGGGAATTCACCTGCATTTGCCTGCCTGGGGACTGTCTGTCTACAAGATAGCTTTGCTCATATTCTATCCATTGAGTCTTTTGACCCTCAGATTCTTCCATCCCTCCGAGATAGACAGGATTAGACAGGTATGGTCGAGAGGACAGATCTTCTCTGGTGAGATGCAAACGGCTAGTCCAGATAACGATGGATAAATCTTATCGTCGCTTCTACGAAGAGGTGGGGGAGAAATACCCCGAAGAGTCTGTTGTCTATAGCACCCTGAGAGGCATTTTGAGGAAGCAGTTCATCATCAATAGGTTAGCTGGAATGCATGGGGTGCTACTGGACGCTGGATGTAATGTTGGAACCTATTGTCTGAAATACCAGAACGGCAAGGTCATCGGAGTTGACATAGCCCACAGTGTGTTGGTGAAGGCTAAGCAGAGGGTACCGGAGGGATTGTTTGTCGTCGGTGACCTGGAATGCCTCAGATTCATAAAGGATGGGAAAGTGAGGAATGTTCTCTGCACAGAAGTGCTGGAACATCTCCAGAACCCTGAGGCCGCACTTCAGGAATTCTATCGAATTTTGACCCCTGAGGGGAAACTGCTGATAACGACACCCAACTACAAGAAGAGACCGACGAATCTTGTCCAGTTGGGTATTTTAAAGAGTTTTGGCGTTCAGGCACCAGAGGGAGATAAATATCTACACACTGCCTTCAAACCCAATGAACTTTCCAGGATGCTTTTGAAGACAGGGTTTGAGGTGATCGAGAAAGGAACTCTGGAGAAACCGGTGAAGTATTGCGCAAAATTTCCGCGACTTCTCTTCTTAATCATTAACTTGGTAAATCGCTCTTTTGTGCATAGTGAGAGATTCTCGTTCTGGGGAGAGAAAATATTCAATCTCCTGAGTCTTCGGATTTACGAATCCGTCGAATTCCTGGGGTTACAGCGGTTCTTAGATAGATGGGTAAAAGAGGGGGTTAGGTCCTACGCAGTGGCGAGAAAGCCCAAGGAAGCCTGTGCCGATGAGGAGTTTTTTGATTTGACAACAGGTGAGGAACGTAGTAAATTTTAGCTATTCGAAAAAGGGATTTGCTATGTTGAGTATGACGGGATTTGGAAGGGCAGAGGCAGAGGAGCAGGGCAACAGGGTCTGGGTAGAAGTAAGATCGGTGAACAATCGATTTTGTGTGGTGAACGTTCGGTTGCCTGAGCTGCTTGCACCTCTGGAATGGAGGGTGTCAGAGCTTGTTCGACGCCACATTGCCCGGGGCAGGGTAGAGGTGACTGTAGACTGGAAGGCCAAGAGAAAACCGTCTCTGGTAGCCGATCTCTCGCTGGCAGAAGCATATCGAGATAGTCTGCTTGAGCTCAAAAAGAGCTTACATCTGGCAGGGAAGATAGATATCCCCCTTCTTGCCTCATTGCCCGGTGTTATCGTAGAGAAAAGGGATGAAGTTATCCCCGAGTCGCTGTGGGAATTGGTCAAGAGAGTTTGCCAGGTGGCCTTAGATGAACACCTAAGGATGCGGAAGGCTGAGGGAGAGAAGATCCAAAAGGATATAGCTGAGCGGATACGCCTGGTGGACGAAATTGTGCAAGAGATCGAAAAACTTGCTCCCTTGGAAGTCCAACAGCAAAGAGACAGATTGAATTCGAGGCTCCAGGACCTCCTGGTTTCCCGAAAGATAGATGAACAGCGCCTGGCGATGGAGATTGCCCTTATTGCCGAAAGGAGCGATGTTACTGAGGAATGTACCCGGCTACACAGTCATAACGCTCAGTTCTTAAAGACACTGAGTGAAGAAGGTCCAGTAGGTAGGAAGCTCGATTTTCTGCTTCAAGAGATCCATCGGGAGGCAAACACTGTGGGGGCAAAAGCAGACAGTACTTCTATCTCTCACTTGGTGATAAGGATGAAAGAGGAGGCGGAAAAAATCCGGGAACAGGTTCAGAATGTCGAGTAGATTGCGTCGGGTTTCGCACCCTTCTGAGGTCCTCCATTAGCATAGTAGATTCTCCTCATTGTCCTGACTCTCGGAGCGCCTGGCATAACCGTACCTTACAGTCCACAGGTTTGGCAACAGAAAATGAAGGAGGTGATTCTTTTGGCAACGGCCTTTATCAACATTGGGTTTGGAAATATGGTCGCAAAACGGCGGGTTATCGCAGTGATTGCCCCCGATTCCAATCCGGTGAGAAGGTTGAGGGAAGCAGCGAGGCAGGAAGGTAGGTTAGTTGATGCTTCCCATGGGAGACGGACTCGAGCGGTGATCGTGACCGACAGCAACCATGTAGTACTTTCTGCCGTGGGAACAGAGGCTATTGCCCAGCGGCTCAATGATGAGTCTCCGGAAGAAAAGGAGGCTTCACTTTGAACGATAAAGGCATGATCGTTGTTGTCTCCTCTCCTTCGGGGACAGGGAGGACGACGATTATAGAGAGGGTATTGCGGGAAGACAGTAGGCTAAGATACTCCACCTCAGTTACTACACGGCCCCAGCGCCCTGGGGAAAAAGAGGGCAAGGATTACTTCTTTGTCTCGGAGAAGGAGTTCAAACAGCGGATCGAAAGGGGCGAGTTTGTCGAATGGGCCGAAGTTCATGGGTTCATGTACGCTACCCCCAAAGCTCCTCTTGTAGAGATAGTCCAGCAGGGCGGAGTTATAATCTTAGATATTGATATACAAGGGGCAATGCAGGTCAAAGAGAAATTTCCCCACTGTGTGACAATTTTTGTCGCTCCTCCATCGCTGGAGAGCTTGGAACAGAGATTGAGAAATAGAGGAACGGACTCTGAAGAGCTGATCAAACGCAAACTGCAGGATGCGCTGCGAGAAACGGCCAAAATCCCTGAATATGATTATCTGATTGTCAACGAAGATCTGGATACAGCCGTTAGACAACTCCAGGCCATTCTCGAGGCGGAGAGATGCCGGACCAAGAGAGCGCAGTATTCAATAACTGCTTAGTCTCGCAGAGCAAAAATCAATGGAGAGAATATGGCGGTAATTCCAGTCGAGAAATTAGAGGAAAGCGGAGCTAATCCATATGAAATAGTGATAGCAGCGGCTAAGAGAGCCAAAATGTTGGGCGAACTCAAGGGAGAACCAGAAACGAACGAATCTGACGAAAAAGAGGAAAAACCAGCCATTCAGGCTCTAAAAGAGCTTGCTGAGGGTAAGATAAAATGTGTCTATCTGGCGGAGAAAAGAAAGTAGAATCTCTGGTTGCCCGAAAGGTCATAGTGGGGGTAACCGGTTCTATTGCAGCCTATAAATCGGCAGAATTGGTAAGAAAGCTGAAACAGCGGGGGGCTGAGGTGACGGCAGTTATGACACCGGCTGCCAGCCAGTTTATCTCTCCTCTTACGCTGGAGACCCTCTCAGGCAAGCCGGTTGCCAGTGAACTTTTTCCTGCCACTCGAAGGCCTGACATCTTGCATATCTCTCTTGCCAAGTGGGCAGATCTTATGGTAGTAGCTCCAGCCACTGCGAATATCATCGGGAAAGTGGCAGCAGGCATAGCCGACGAGCTGTTAGCCACCGTCATTATGGCAACACAGGCCCCTGTGCTTTTTGCCCCTGCTATGAACACCGCTATGTTCAGCAATCCGATTCTCACCGCAAATATCTCTAAACTCCGTCAGTATGGCTACCAATTTGTTGAGCCAGAGGTCGGGGAACTGGCCTCCGGAGAGGAAGGTAAAGGGCGACTGGCGCCAATAGAGACGATTTTGGAGGCGATAGAAAAGCTTTCCAGTCGCTCGTCAGAACTTTCAGGCAAGAAGGTCTTGGTAACCGCGGGCAGGACAGAAGAAGACTTAGATCCGGTGCGATTCCTAACCAATCGCTCCAGTGGTAAGATGGGATATGCCTTAGCTTCTGAGGCCAAAAGCAGAGGGGCCGATGTCGTCTTAGTAAGCGGGCCTTCCCATCTGCCCTCTCCCCCAGGGGTTCGGTTCATCTCTGTCCGCAATGCTGAACAGATGAGCCAGAAGGTGAAACACTGGTTTGCCTGGTGCGATGTGCTGCTTATGGCAGCGGCAGTGGCGGACTTTCGGCCACGGAAAAAAGCAGCTAGTAAAATTAAGAAAGTCCGAGAGTTATCCCTGGAGCTAGAGAAGACTCCCGACATACTACTTGAAGTGAAACCATTGAAGGGAAACAAGATAATAGCAGGATTTGCCTTAGAGACAGAAGATGGCCTGGCCAATGCGCGCCAGAAACTGAAGACCAAAGGTCTGGACTTCATTGTCCTCAATACCCCGGCCGCCTTAGGGGCAGATACCAACCAGGCGACTATCCTCGGGGCAGATTGGCAGACCGAGCAGCTTCCACAGATGAGCAAGCAGGGGGTTGCCCGGAGGATCTTGGACAGAGTGGTTGTACTTCTCAGAACCAGAGAGCCGAACTCCGAGAAAGTCTCCTGAAGCGAAGGACAAGAAATGGGCCAATCCACAGAGATATTAGAGACCATCCAGATGCTCAAGGCCTTCATAAGCCAGAAGATAGAGATGGGCGAAGAGAGTTTGGTCGCCAAAGGGTTAACCGAGGAACCAAGGTCATTGGAGCAGTTGTACAATTTAGTCAAAGATTGTCGGAGGTGCGGACTTGCCCAGACCAGGACTAACGTGGTCTTCGGGGAGGGCAGGGAGGATGCGGAGGTGATGTTTGTTGGAGAAGCCCCGGGTAGAGATGAAGACCTACAGGGCAGACCCTTTGTGGGCAAGGCCGGACAGCTTTTGACCCAGATTATAAAAGCGATCAAGATGAGACGAGAAGATGTTTATGTAGCCAACATATTGAAGTGCCGGCCTCCAGGAAACAGGGACCCTTTGCCAGATGAGATACGATGCTGTGAACCCTATCTTGAACAGCAGATAGGACTGATCAATCCGAGGATAATCTGCGCCCTGGGTAGGATAGCTGCCCAGACACTGCTTAAGACAACTGCCCCGCTTTCGGCATTACGGGGAAGGTTACATTCTTACCAGGGCATAAAACTGCTTGTTACCTACCATCCTGCTGCCCTACTGAGAAACCCGCAACTCAAACGGTCCACCTGGGAGGATATGAAATTCTTGCGCAGGGAGTACGATGGGACAATAATTACTTAGCTTACCAATTTCTTGTGATATTGCGATAGATAGGAATTCTATCCATACGTCCGATAATTCTCCGAATCTATAGACTGCGGAGCACGAGCTATAGCGAAAGACCGAAAAATGGCACGGCAACGGAACAGGGATGAAGAAGTCAGCAAGCTCTATGAGCGTGTTCCTCCCCAAGCGCCAGATGTGGAGAGAGCAGTGTTGGGGGCGATGCTGCTTGACAACCAGGCCATCGGGAGGGCAGTTGAAATCTTGGATGAAAGTTGCTTCTACGATAGTTCCCATCGCAAGATATTCCAGGCTATCTGTGCCCTTTTCGAGCGCAACGAGGCAGCCGATCAGATCACTGTGGCTGAAGAATTGAAGAAGAGAGGAGAGCTTGAAGAGACAGGAGGTGTGCTCTATTTAGCCGAGCTGACGGCAGAGGTGGCTACCTCAGCCAACATTGAATACCACGCCAAGATCGTCCTGGAGAAGGCCCTGTTGCGGAAACTGATAGCTATTTCCACCCAGACAGTCACCGAATGCTATGAGAACACCGGAGATGTCTTTGAGATTGTAGATCGTGCTGAGCAGAGAATATTCAGCCTCTCGGAGAGAAGGTTAAGAAAGGGTTTTGTTCCCTTAAGGCCCGTGTTGCATGAGACCTTTGAGGTTATTGAAAAGTCACACGAAAAACCCACTACGGTGACCGGCGTTCCCACCGGGTTTGTGAAATTGGATGAGCTAACCGCTGGGTTACAGCCGTCCGACCTCATTATTGTGGCAGGAAGGCCATCGATGGGGAAGAGTGCATTTGGTCTCTGTCTTGCCAGAAATGTGGCGGTTGAGGAGGGGATACCGGTGGGCATATTTAGCTTGGAGCTGGCAAATCATCAACTGGCCCAGAGGTTTCTGTGTGCTGAAGCCAGAGTTAACTCCCACTTAATGAGGACTCACCGTCTGCCAGACCAGGGCTGGGCCAATCTGAGTCTGGCAGTGGGTAGGTTGGCTGAAGCCCCAATATTTGTCGATGATACTCCGGGACTGACGGTCTTGGAGCTACGGGCCAAGGCCAGAAGACTCCAAGCTGAACACAACATTGGACTTATTGTCATTGACTATCTGCAGTTGATGACCGGTCCCGCCCGGGCAGAGAATCGCCAGCAGGAGATCTCCATAATATCCAGGTCGCTGAAAGCGTTAGCCAAGGAGCTGAATATCCCGGTGGTGGCCCTTTCGCAGCTTTCCAGGGCGGTAGAGATGCGGGGGGGGAGTCGTCGTCCCCAACTGGCCGACCTGCGAGAATCGGGAGCCATCGAGCAGGATGCCGATGTGGTGCTCTTCATCTACCGCCCCGCACACTACGGAATAACTGAGGATGAAGAAGGTAATCCCACAGAAGGAATAGCCGAAGTAATCATAGGAAAACAACGAAATGGTCCCACCGGCACAGTTCGCCTGGCATGGATTGACAAGTACGCTAAGTTTGAAAATTTAGCTCCAGAATTCGGATAGATCACTGAATCATCTCTGTCGCATCGTATGTTCGGCGCTGTTGGCTAAGAATATGCGTGTTATCCCTGGTAACAGGGAGAGAAAAGAGCCCAGTCTATCACAAGGCTCGGCTTCAAACATCGATACAACGAGGTTGATGTGCTTCGGGCGATGAAACTCTGAGAGCATCGGTCAATTTAGACAATAATTTATAATACACTCGTAAAAATAGATCTTTTCTCTTCTGACAGAGGGAACAAAGAGGAAGAGAAACCAACAGACAGAGAGCCTAGATCTCTTGTTCATCCTTGTCCCAGCCCTCTTGGCTCAATGAGAGGATAACATTCCGGTTCTTTCGAGTTAATTATAGAGGCTCAGCTCATGATACACCCCCAATTTCTGGCAGGCTTTAAAACCAGACCCGCCAGGTGACATTCTTTGAGGTGTCGTCCTTAATTGTGACAACCAAAATTTGCTCATCAACCCAGTACGTGGCCTCAGTGCAATCCGCCTCAACCTTGCGAGGGATATACTTCTCTCCATTCAGTTCGATTAGAATCCGAATCTCGTATGGGTTCCCACCAACCACGATACTCTGGCCGGTCATCACCCTGTCAGTAGGATCCCAGTTTAGATCCAAAAGGTCAGGGTACCCCTGGGTAATGTGGCGGCTGGTACCTAAAAGCAGTGGCACTCTCTCTACGGGACGTAGACATAAAACACGGCAGGATTCGGGTGCCAGCTCAAAGCTCCGACCGGCCCCAAGTTCTCCCCGAAAAGATTTTTCCCAGACATCGTAGATGACATAGCATCCTGGCTGCAGACCGAGCATCTCAGGGTTGATGTGGATGTTGGATTTGTCCTTCTGAAACCAGCGGAAGAGTCCCACCACATTCCATCGACCCCAGGAGGTTGCCACCTTCAGATTCCACACCTGGGGGTAGGGCCACTCAGGCCGGCGAGGCCAGATGTCCATAGGGCGAATTGTCTGAGGCGGAAGCACTTGCTTGAGAAGGTCGACTCGTTCTTCAGGCAATTCGGTCATAGGATCTGAGAGCATCAGCACCTGTCCGCTCAGGCCAAGAAGGCTGGCCCAAGAGCGGGCGACCTCCAGAGGCAAATCCCGCCGTACAATCAGCACATCCGGATCGCAATACCAGGCAATAGTATGCATCCAATAACTTGAGAAGGTGGCTCTGAGAGCGTTTTCGAAGTTCTGTGTGCCCTTGAGGTCAGTGGGTGAGATGTCCGTTCCGGTGCGGCAAGCGTCACCATAACCCATGGCTCGCCACTGGGTAGCGCAAATCAGTAGTATCCGTTCTGGGCCAATGATGCGACGGATCAGTTCCACCCAACTCCGGTAGACTTGATCTGGGGTGAGCGAGGAATCGCAAAGATTCTTGCGACACAGTGCATACCACTGCTGCATCTCTCCCTCACCGTCTATTTTGTAGTAATCTATCCCCCACTGGTGGGCCATGGTGGAAAAAGTCTTCTCAAACCACTCAGATATCACCTCAGGATGGGTGGGGTCAAGGTAGGGGTAATCGCCGAAGGCTCGGAATACTTCGCCATCTGGACGGTGCAGGAACCAATCCGGTCTCTCTTCCACAAGTGGAGTATCCTTCTTACCCACTGCCTGCGGTAGTATCCAGATACCAGGTTTAAGTCCCCTGCTGCGGATGTACTTTGCCAGCCACTCTCCGCCCCGGGGAAACCTCTCGTTCCAATCCAGCCAGGATTCCCTTTGATAACCGTCGTCCAACTGAACATACTCCAATCCAAAGGGTTTGAGATGTTCAGCCAGCCAGTCGACGTTGGACACCATATGCTCTTCGGTTATTTCACGACCGTAATAGTACCAGGAGCACCATCCAGAGGGGGGAAGTGGATGATGAGTGCGGTCGTAGGGCTTGTAATATGGCATGCTGCAATGCTCGGTTATGTAATGGGGAATAACCTCTATGGCCAGGAGGTCGGGTGTGGTACCGAAACGAGCAAGCAAATCTGTTTGCAGCACGAATGAACGTCCATCAGACTGAGCTTTGAGGCTTAAATTCCCCCAGGAGCTGAATCGAGCCACGCTATCCCCCCACTTATCAAACAGGCAGTCGCAGAGGATGTTATCGACCGGGCCAAGGGCGGCTTGCACCACATCCCCAAACCGTGCCGGTTCAATACGACATAGATAAGGTTCTTTCCCCCAGTGAACCAGGCCGGAGAGCTTGAAGGTGAAGGGTTCCCTTGGGTAAAGACGTAAGGCTATCCGGAATGTGCCGCAGAAAACCTCCATCAGGACATCAGTTGGACCATTATTTGGTGATACGAGTTTCAGAATGTGGATGGTTTGACGACCTGCACGCACAGAGACCGGATACGGTTCACCGTATCGTTCCAGAAGGAATTTCATTTCGCCTGTCTGGTTGAGACCACGCAATTCTAAACCCCCAAGCACCACCTGGCCATTATATAAAGCGTCAATGCGCCCATTGTTCAATCTGATTCTCCAGCCCATTGTTTTCTCGCCTCCCTCTTCTCATTAGCGGCCATATTTCACCCTAAGGAGCATTCGTAATTATGAAATCCCATCTCAGAGATCCGAATAAACGAGGACTGAATTGGTGCTGAAAAAATCGGAGGTCTGAGGGTTGCCGGTGAATAATCTTTCCCTGACCGCCTTACGCTGCTTTCTAAGACATCTGTCACTTCGATCTCTTTTTCGATTTAGTCCTGACTCAATGATGAAAGGGACTTTTTGCGAACCGATCGATTTTTTCAAGGAACTTTTGGAAATCTAACCTTAACAGTGAGCTATCTATCTGAGCAAACCTTGTGTTTCATAGAAAGGATTTCCAGAGCGATAGCTGCTAAGATCACAACGCCGCAAAGCAAGTAAGGGGCTCGCAGCCCGAAATATTTTGCAACAAGACCTCCTAAAATCGGACCGGTCAAGAAGCCCATGCCTAAGATGGCCTCATGAAGGCCGCTCATCTGCCCCTTTTTTGCCTGGCGATGCAAGCTGCAGAAGATACTGGCGCTGTAGCCGGTAGCCAAATTGGCTCCCAATAGAAAAAAGGCGACCCCGAAGAATACGAGAGAGTTAAAGAAGAGCATCAAAGACATTGCCAATGCAGTCAGCAGTTGAATTGCCACTATGGGTTTCAAGCGATACTGCCAACTGGGATTTCGCTTCAGCAGAAAAAAAGTCCATGCTTGGGAGAAGGCGAGAACTGCCATAAGCAATCCCAACGTTCGGCTATCCATTCCGAGGTGAACGGCAAGCTTAGGAAACAGATTTCGCACTATGCCCACGGCGAAAAAGCTGACGAAATTTGCCATCCAGGCGATGTGAAGGAAAGTCCCTCCGCTGCTCTTCTGGTCTGGGTTCTGATCATTACTCCATCTTTTTTCGAATTCGCTCCCCTTCTCCGGAGAGAAAGAAAGTAGTGCCCCTGCGACACAGAAGGAGAGGAGGGCGGTAGCACAAAGCGGCAGCCAGTAGTCAATCTTGAACAGAAACCCTCCTACCAGGGGGCCAATGAAAGCACCTATGCTCCAGGCCACATTGAACTTACCGAGCGCATCTGTGAGAGCTGAATCCACTCTACTATCTGCGATCCAGGCCTCGAAGGGAGGCCAGAAAAGCGCCATACTTACCCCACTGCTCAGCATACAAAGCAAAATAACCTCTCCCACGGAGTCAGCGAAGGTGATGATCCCGGTGAGAGCTCCGAAAGACAGGCAGCCTACGAAAAGTATTCTCTTTCTCCCTAAGATATCAGACAGCTGTCCCAGGCAAATACTGCCCAGCGTATAGCAGAGAGCAGAACCTGATCCCATCAGCCCCAGTTGAAAAACAGACGCCCCCAGCCTTATCGCAAAAAGGGGTAGGGCAAAAGAAGCCATGACGATGCATATCTCCATCAAAAATGCGAAGAGATAGAAAAAATTCTCACTTCTCATAATTTCGCCCAAGCAGATAAGAAACCCCCTGAGGCAACCTCCAAATATGGAAAGAATAAGCGACGACGTCTCTCAAGAGATGCCCGGAAAAACCTCAAAATCGCTGTGCAACTCATTATGGATGATGCCTTCGGGGGTACAGATCTCTTTTCTAAACGACACCAGCAGTCTATAGTTCCGTACTTAAGGTTTAACCTGGAATATCCTCACTCCATTTTCCTCCAAACTCAGAGGTATCTCTCCGTTTTCTCCTAATGTAATGCTGTCCCCTTTGAGAAAATCAGAGACGTAGTTCGGAATTCTTTTGAATAGTAATCTGGTCTGTAGAGCAAACCTCTCGTGGTTGATAACAAACAAGAGGAAATCTTCCTGGCTCTCAAAGGCACCCAGCTCTACAAAAGGGTGATTGCATCGCACCGGGAATTCCAGTTCGCAGAGTTTCCCCAAGGCCTGGTAAATCCTGTAAGTCCTGTCAGTCCGGTATACCCGCGGCATATTGGAGAGGAAATACTCGATGGCGAAACAGCAGATTAGAACTTTGCTGTTGCCCACCTCGTTGAGCAACAGTGCCGGATGTCCGAACTGATCAGTTGCTAAGACCCGAGCACTGATGGGCTTGAGGAATGTGAAATACTGCCGTTCATTCTCCGGTTTGTGATGTGATTGAAAATAGCCCCAGGTGTCTGACCGATAGGTCATCTTTCTGCCTTCGCTAATTCCGCCAAACCTCTCTTGAAACTGAAGGACAAGTTTCTGGGGAGCCACAATGAAGTCTTCTACTTCTGCACCCAAGACGCCTTTCAGGTATGTAGCCCAGCCACCAAGGCCATTGGTTATTGAGATATATAGATTCCCCCCACTATGGACGAAATCTTCAATCTGTTCCATCTCTGAAATCAGCAGATGATTAGTGGGCGAGATAAGGAGTTTATACTTATTCCAGTCTTGGCCGGTTCGGGTAAATTCCACATTGAAGTGCGCCTCCTTAGCCAGGACAAAGCTGTTGAACAGGGAGGCCCGGTG
>Ga0164310_10000676_pt1 | contig 18515 bp, 14 predicted proteins | sample GuaBasSedimGuay1_FD_121795 | JGI IMG/M metagenome (GOLD analysis project Ga0164310, IMG submission 121795) | Subseafloor sediment microbial communities from Guaymas Basin, Gulf of California, Mexico - Guay1, Core 4569-9, 0-3 cm | ecosystem: Environmental > Aquatic > Marine > Hydrothermal vents... | reverse complement strand
CTTTGTATGATTTTTTGGGGCTCTCAAAACCTGGTGGGGTGACAACATCTTACACTATAAGCCTCGCATCACCTGAGAAGATGTTGGAAATGGCCAAACTTGCGGAGACCGAGGGATACAAGATTTTAAAGATTAAGCTTGGTGGTCCACACGACCTGGAAGCGTTGACAGCTATTCACAGGGAGTGCGCAGCCAAGCTGAGGGTTGATGCCAACGAGGGTTGGAGCCCGGATGAGGCTGTTGAGAAGATACTTGCCCTTGAGGAGCTTGGAGTCGAGCTTGTTGAACAACCTGTACCAGCGAACAACCTTGAAGGGCTCAAACATGTCTGCGAAAACACAAACATGCCAATATTTGCAGATGAAAGTGTTAAATCCTCTTCCAACGTTGAAAGCGTGTCTGGTTTTGTGGATGGTGTCAATGTAAAGCTTATGAAGTGTGGCGGCATCAGAGAAGCCCTGGAAGCAATAGAAACAGCTAAAGAACATGGCTTAATGGTTATGATAGGCTGTATGGTAGAGTCTTCGATATCTATAACAGCTGCTGCCCATCTAACCTCTTTGGCTGACTATGTTGACCTTGATGGGAACCTACTCATTGTAAACGATCCCTACAAAGGGGTGGTAGCGGAGCAGGGGGTTTTAACACTCCCCGAGCAGCCTGGGCTGGGGGTTGAGCCAACACAAGCGGGTGGTCCCGGTGCTTCCAAACCCTAACCCCGGTTTTTCACGTGTCAAAGGGAAAAAACTTGTTATACTAGCACATGGCCACTTCCCAGACAACGCGAAAACAGCTTTGGGTGTTATACGCTACAGTGGTTTTCCTGTTGTTGCAATAGTTGATGAGGAAAAAGCAGGGGAGAGCACCAAGAAGTATTTGAAGGGAGAACCGATCCCAATAGTTTCAAGTGTTGAAGACTCTTTAAAATATAAGCCTGAGGCTTTGCTAATAGGTATAGCACCCATAGGTGGGGAACTACCCAAAGCCTGGAGAAAAGAGGTAGAGAACGCGATAAACAATGGTTTGGATGTGATAAGCGGGCTTCACTACTTCATAGGTGATGACCCCGAGTTTTCAAGTCTTGCAGAGGAAAGAAACGTTCAGATCTGGGATGTGAGAAAACCTCCAAGCCAGCTATGTGTTTCAAAGGGTTTAGCACGCAAAACAGGTGCGGGAATCGTTTTGACCGTTGGTTCGGACTGTTCAACCGGTAAGATGGTTACAACCCTAGAACTAACCAGGGAGGCTGAACGTAGAGGTTGGAACGCGGGCTTTGTTCCAACAGGCCAAACAGGCGTCCTAGTGGCGGGTTGGGGCGTGGTCGTGGACAGGGTGCCATCAGACTTCATAGCCGGAGCGGTCGAGGAGATGATCCTACAAGCTTCTAAGGAGTACAAAACCATTTTTGTTGAGGGCCAAGGATCTATAATCCACCCAGCATACTCAGGGGTAACCCTAGGCATCCTACATGGTGCTATGCCACACGCAATGATCCTCTGCCACGAAGCCGGTAGAAAAGCTTTGCATGGCTACGAACAGGTAGCTATCCCGCCACTGTCAGAGCTTGTCGATCTCTACGAGAATGTTTCCAGGTTTGTAGCGCCTAGCAGGGTTGTGGGCATCTCGCTCAACACTAAAAACTTGGATGAGAAAACAGCTAGGGAGAACATCGAAGCTGTGGAAACGGAGACAGGGCTACCAACGACAGATGTGATAAGACTCGGAGCAGGAAAACTGCTTGATGCCCTAGAGGAACAGCTCAGCATCTAACACTGTTTAACCATCCAAAGAAACAATGGCTAGATTCTAAAGAAGAAGGGTTTTCTTGGGGCAACCTCGTGGTCCAACCTGGTTAGCCCAGCCTCCTTGGCTAGGCGCACAGCCTCTCTAAACTCTTCGATCCTTAGACTCCTGTCTAGCGGCGGGTAGCGATAGGCTTGGTAACATGGCCTATATTGATCCATAAGGTTGACATAGGTGTTTGGAGAAACTTTTTTTGCGATAAAATCCAGAATGTTTTTTGTGTTGTCCAAGTGGCCGGGTAGAACAAGGTGGCGTACCAGCAAGCCACGCAAAGCTATCCCCTGGTCGTCGAGCACCAGTTCACCAACCTGGCGGTGCATCTCCAACACCGCAGCCTGGTTGACCTCGGGGTAGTGTATAGCCTTGGAGAGCTTGCTAGCAAGCTTTGGGTCAGAATATTTCATGTCCGGCATGTATATGTCCACAACACCATCCAGCAGCGACAAAGCTTCCAAAGAGTCATACCCACCAGTGTTGTAGACGATTGGCAGGTGCAACCCTTTGCGGATCGCCACCACAAGCGCTTCCAGAAACATTGGCAAGACGTGGGTTGGACTCACCAAGTTTATGTTGTGACACCCTCTCTCCTGGAGCTTCAGCATCATCTCAGCCAAGACCTCTTTCGACACGAGTGTTCCATGGCCCAGCTGGCTTATATCATAGTTCTGACAATAACAACACTTAAGGTTACACCAGGAGAAGAAGATCGTCCCAGAGCCGTGAAAACCGACCAGGGGGGCTTCCTCTCCAAAGTGTGGGTGGAAACTGGCCACAACAGCCTGGGCCCCAGTTCTGCAAACCGTGCCCCTGGAGGATTGTAGACGGTTCCTACCACACCTGTGTCCACATAGACAACACTCCTCCAACATCTCCCTGGCCTGGGCTGCTCGCTCCTCAACCTCCTCGACGCCCAGGTTTAGGTATGCTGCACGGAAACCCTCTTGCTCTCGCTGGCTTCCCAATTGGACCACCGGAGATGTGGTTCACACCGCATGTTATAAGGCTGTCAGAAGCCGCTGTGGACCCCGAGACCACCCAACAAGTGTTGTCCAACACGGGTTTTGTCACCCCGCGATCTGTGGGCCACACCGAGGTGCGACAAGGTTTTAGCCCAGGCCACATCGACAAAGGGAGAGTAACCAAACCTGTGGGCAACACCCTAACCAGCCTGGAGCGGTTTGGAATGTGGATGGTTGAGATAAGCTACAAACCAGGTGCCATGGACCCGGTCGGACTTGGTGTAACCAGGGAAATAGCTGATTTGGGGATAAAAGATGTTGAATGGGTGAAATCTAGGAAGATTTACATGATATCCGGGGATTTCACAGGGAGTGATATAGAGGAGGTTTCTAGGAGGCTTCTATGTGATAGTATGGTCCAGGAATATCGTGTAGCGTGGGTGAGCTCAGTTGAAAACCTCTTGGATGTTGGTGTTGGTGATCTGCAAACCGGTTGCTGGGTCGTGGAGACCAGGTATCGGCCAGGGGTTAACGACCCGGAAGCTGTGTCAACCCAGCAAGGTATCGAGGTCCTAATCCCGGGTAAAACCGTTTCGGTCCAAACAGGTATGGTCTACCTCATAGCTGGGGAGATAGGTGAAGAGGAGATTGTAAAGATATGTGAAAAGATTTTGGTAAATCCCCTGATCCAAATCTACCGCTACAAAGCCTATAACCCTGTGTCAGGAGTCAAAACAAAGTATGTGGAGACAATAAACCTTTTGGATGCGGATCTAGCTGAGCTTGAGGAGATAAGCCGTGCTAGGATGTTGGCACTCAGCCTGGATGAGATGGGAAGGAGAAAGGAGTATTATCAGAAGCTTGGGAGAAACCCCACGGATATAGAGCTTGAAGCCATCGCACAAACATGGTCGGAGCATTGTATGGACAAAACAGTCAAAGCAATCATCAAAACCCCTGATAGTGTTGTTGACAGCATTCTAAAAACATATATCATGGGGGCAACCAAAAAACTTGGGAAGCCTTGGTGTTTATCTGTTTTTGAGGATGACGCTGGTTTGGTCGAGTTTGATGACGAGCTTGCAATAGCTTTCAAGGTTGAGACCCACAACCACCCCACAGCCTTGGACCCCTATGGAGGCGCTGGAACAGGCTCCGGAGGCGTTTTCAGGGATATCCTAGGTGTGGGGGCAAAACCCATCCTCTCAACAGACATCTTATTCTTTGGTCCCCCAGACTATCCACACGAAAAGCTGCCACCAGGGGTTATGCACCCAAAGAGGGTTATGAAAAGCGCTGTAGCAGGCATACGCGACTATGGGAACAGGATGGGGATACCAACAGCCAATGGTGCTATAGGGTTTGATGAGCGCTACGTTGGAACCCCCCTAGTTTTTGCGGGTTCGCTTGGGATAATCCCCAAAGATAGATATGTTCGGGAACCAAACCCTGGAGACATAATAGTTCTTGTGGGTGGGAAAACGGGTAAGGATGGTATACACGGCGTCACCTTCGCCTCTAAAACACTTGACAAAGAGTCTGAGCAAACAGCTAGGGGAGCTGTGCAGATAGGCTCACCAATAGAGGAGAAAAAGTTTGCTGATGCTCTTATCCAGGCTAGGGACAGGGGTGACAAGCCGCTTTACACAGCTGTCAAGGATTGTGGTGGCGGCGGGTTGTCCTCGGCCATAGGGGAGATGGCCCACAAGATAGGTGCGGAGGTCGACCTCGACAAGGTGCCGCTAAAGGAAACAGGGATGACACCTTGGATGATATGGGTCTCGGAGTCGCAGGAGCGAATGGTCCTAGCTGTCCCAGCTGAAAACCTTGGGAAAGTCTTGGAAATATTCAGGGGGGAGAACAGTGATGCAACACCAATAGGTAGGTTTAGAGACGATGGGAAACTGGTTCTACGCTACAAAGGTGAGGTGGTTGGAGAGCTGTCAACAGAGTTTCTCCACCGAGGCCTGCCAAGAGCTGTGAAAAAAGCTAGGTGGGAGAAAAAATCCTTTAGTAAGCCGGTGGTTGAGGAGAAAGAGGACTACACCGAGGATCTCCTGAAAATTTTGGGTTCCCCAAATGTCGCTAGCAAGGAGTGGGTTATACGTCAATATGACCACGAAGTCCAGGCCAGAACAGTTGTCAAGCCTTTGCAAGGCGTCTTCTGCGATGGTCCTGGGGATGGTTGTGTGCTTAAACCAAGATACGACAGCTGGCGTGGGGTTGTTGTTTCGAACGGTGGTAACCCCCTCTATTCGGATGATCCCTACAGAATGGCTCTATCAGCAATAGATGAAGCCATTAGGAACAATGTTGCTCTTGGTGGCCGTAGAATAGCTCTCCTAGACAACTTTGCCTGGGGAAACCCAGACTTTGAGGATAGACTAGGCTCCCTGGTCGAGGCTGCTAGGGGATGCTACGATGGAGCAATAGCGTTTGGAACACCTTTCATCTCTGGTAAAGACTCCTTGAACAACGAGTATATACTCGAAGACGGATCTTCGATCCCAGTCTTACCCACCCTGATCGTCTCAGCGGTTGGGATAATCCCAGATGTGCGCAAGGCTGTTACAATGGATCTTAAACGTGGTGGAGACCTTGTCTACATTCTCGGGGTCACCAGAGATGAGATGGGTGGCTCTCACTACTACAAGGTTAACGGCTACAGGGGTGGTGAGATCCCAACAGTCGACCTTGAGGAAGCCCCGAAAAGTTTCGAAGCACTGACCAGGGCCATAGACAAGGGACTGGTTGAAGCTTGTCACGACTGCTCAGAGGGTGGCCTAGCGGTTGCAGCCGCTGAGATGGGTTTTGCTGGTGGTTTCGGTTTGGATATAGAGCTCGCCAAGATACCGGCTGATGGGAAGCTTTCTGACAGCACAAAACTCTTTTCAGAGTCAAATAGTCGTTTCCTCTTGGAGGTTAGGCCTGAGAATGCTGAAGCGTTTGAAAGGGTTATGGCTGGTCACAGGGTTGCTAGGATAGGGCAAACAACCCTTGAAAAGCGGCTCGTGATCCGTAGCAACAACAACGCTGTGGTCGAAGCGGAGCTGGAAAAACTCAGGGAGACCTGGAAAAAAACTTTCAAATGGTGATTCTATGGTTACAAAACCAAAAACAATAGTTCTTAGGGTTGAAGGAACAAATTGTGACGAGGAGACAGCCCATGCATTCGAGGTTGCCGGTTCAGAGGTTGACAGGGTGCATATCAACCAGCTGGTGAGGAGTGGCCACTTCTTGGATGAGTATCAGATCCTTGTCATACCAGGGGGTTTCTCACATGGAGACGCTGTCTCGGCTGGGATCCTCCTAGCAAACCAGCTGAGATATCAGATCGGGGACCAAGTCAAAGAGTTTATAGCTGACAACAAGCTTGTCCTAGGTATTTGCAACGGGTTCCAAGCCCTGGTCAGAGCCGGTTTCTTACCATCACCAGACAAACAAGTAGAAGCAACACTCACCCTGAACGACTCTGGGCTCTTCTACGACGGCTGGGTACACCTAAACCACGTCAACCGGGGGACATGCATCTACACCCAGCAAATAAAAGACGTCTTATACCTCCCGGTTGCCCACGCAGAGGGAAAGTTTGTCACAACCCGGAAAAACCTGGAGAAGCTCGAGGAAAACGACCAGATCGTCTTCACATATGTTGAAAACCCAAATGGATCCGTTGGAAACGTGGCGGGGGTATGCAACCCAGAAGGCAACGTTTTGGGGATGATGCCCCACCCAGAAAGATACATACACAAATATATGCATCCACAGTGGACAAGACTCCCAGAACTGCCAGAAGAGGGAGACGGACTAAAAATATTCCAAAACGCAGTTAAGCACGCGAAAAAACATCTCTAAACCGGGTTATATAGATATGGTAGAGGACTCCCCATGGTATTTACTGGTGTTCCCCGAAATTTTTTATGGTTAAGTGTTTTTAGTCGTCTACATCCCGGCTTGGCAGCTTATAGGTTGTATGTATACATGTATGCCTCTGCCACGCACATTCCCCTACATTGGGTTGCTATTGAACATGGAGCACACTCAGGTGGAATCCGCAATCTAGCACGTGTGAACTCCTTTATAGCTGGAGATTTTTCCCCAAACATCTAAGATGTCATCTTCGGGGAACTTTCCCGCTCTCATCCCCAGCAGCCCAACGAGGTAGGAGCAAGGCCAATAAGCTCCATCCGGTTCAATGGTTGCCTCTGTTAGGTAGCCCCTACAACTTGCAAAGCTGTGAGCACCCAACAACCTGGGTCTCAGGCATTGAATACCACTTCTTGCCTGTAGTTTCTCTTCTAGACCGGCTTCTTCTATTCTTTGCCAAGGTTTGCTTATGCATATTTTCCGTTGATACTTCTCCCTAATAGTTCTGGCAGGTGTAATATGGACAAGTGTCCTGTCCTCCACAGGTATAGGCTGCGCACAAATGGTCGGGGCAATTGTGGTTGTGACAGGTATGCCAAGCACACGTATGGCGCCCATCACTGCACGTGTCAGGGTTACACGTTCCAGCTGTGCAAGTAAAGATTCCACAAGAATCTTGATAGTCACCAGAACACTGATTACTCTTACGATCAACCCTAGAACATATATCCTCTCTAGAACATGTGTCCTCTTCACAATTATCCCTTGTACAAAAGTCAGTATGACAAGTATCGTCGTTGCATGTATCGGATCCCGTGCAAATATCAAGCGGGGTACACGTATGGTCGTGGCAATCATGATTGCGGTAACAACAGAAATAGTGAGGATATGTGTGGTCCTCAATACATTCAAACTCACCACAGCTAGGCCGTTCCCCTTCTGTGGCTTGTTTGCGCTGTGCTCCGCCATTTGCCAATAACAGAAATTTGCCGGTGATTAACTGGTTCTCAAATCTCTGGAATAGCAGAGAGTAGAATTTGTGCTCTTCCATGATTATTAGTTTTTCTCTACTCTTTTTCATTGTTTTCACTCTCGTAGTAATCGAGTTGGCTTATTTTTTTGCATAACTGATCTAGCTTGTTCTTTGTTTTCCCCAGTTTTATACCTAGGTACAAAGCCTCGTCTAAGGTTCCCTCCCCTCTGGCAAGCCTCCTAGTAGCTGCTTTGAGCTGGGCTTCCAACCTATTAATATCTTCCTCCAACCTCTCCAGAACCATCTTTTCCTCCGGTTTCAGAGCGTAGAGAGAGAAGCGGTCTTGTTGTTGGTGGATGTCTCTGACAATTCTTTTGAGCGCTCTGAGTTCCTCTTGAACAACGAATAGTGGGAGCCATGGTGGGGGCTTCTCAGCCACAACAGCCCGGTGGTCGAGCAAAGAGTATACCCCGTCACAACAACTCGGCCGATACTCTTCCACGGAGATTTTAAGGATTGTGACCATCTCCGGTTTTTCAGCCCTAGCTGGAGCGGTACCACTCAGCTTCACCACAATCTCTTCCACAACACGACTAGCACTCAATTCAACCTGTTGAGGGAGACCCTCCAGGTCTGTTTTCACGCTACACCTATCAGGTCTACATGTGAACTTCCATCTGGGTGATTCTAGCTCAGTTTCCAGAGAAAACCTTCGGATCAATGGAAATAGTAGTGTCTCTGTCTTCTTTATCGACACCTCTACACGTGTCTGCTCCCCTCGGAAGAGATAACGTGGGAGAGAAGGTTCCTCCAACTCGGAACCCCTGAACATGAATGGTAAAACATTTTCTTGGTCTATAGGTCCGCCTTTTATGGGTTCGCACCCGCTGGGATCAACCTGTTCTCCTAGGGGTGTTTCTGGGCAAGCATCAACACCGTCTGGGACACCATCAAAATCTCCGTCCATCCTAGGAGTTTTGGCTGGGGGTTGCTCTAAGCCTGTGGGTTCTTGGAGGTGTGGGTAGAGATAGGTGAAAAACACTAACGCTGCGACAATGGTTAAAGTTAAACAGAAAACTATTGCGACGATCTTTGCTCTCATCCCAACCCTCAAAAACAGATTGTACACTAAACTTTTTATGTTTTACGATTGGATAAAGCTCATTTTACATGGTTGGGTGGTCTCCTGTGTTTGTTTGGATGAAAATGGGTATAACAGTGTCTATGGACGAGGTTAAACAGTTTGAGAAGCTTAAAACAATTTCGCAGATCGCTTCACCCAAAGAAAAGATGAGATTTTCAAAAAATACATCAGCGGGTTCTATGTTGATATCTTAAAAGACCTGGAATCAAAAATGAAGGACATAGAAAGCGCTAAATACGTTAAGATTGCTTAAAAACAAAACAATTAAAACCTATTAGATTCTAGATTTTAAACTAGGAAAAAATTATATTTCCTAAAAATCAAAGCTATTCTGTCCGATAGGGCGAGACCAAAAACCACCAAACCCTAAGCCGTGATCATCATGTCAGTTTTCTCCTGCTTGTCCTAAACACTGAAAAGGTTTTTCTGGGGGACAGGTTTGTTGAAACCTCTGGTTTACTGTGGCTATGACAACTTGTAGATGTCGTTCTTTTTTTCTGGTCTGTTACCTGTTTTCTGGTTTTTGTGGGTTTATCGCACCAAACATTTTTGGACATGTTTTTCTGCTTCTTTTCTCAGTTTTTGGAGCGTTTCTTTGTCGTACATCTCCATTTCAAAAACTTTTTTGTCCAATATTTTTTCTGTTTGGACAAATTTTTGTATTACAAAGAGTTTTGCTCCGGAAAGAAATTTTGCTATTTCTATAACATCTTTCTCTGTTAGAAGCGTTTTTATGACTGTTGTTCGAAACTCGTAGCCTATGTTTGAGGACATAATCAGCGATACACTCCTCTCTATTCTTTTCATTGGTGTGTTCACCTGGGTTAGCAACCCATATTTTTGTGGTGGCGCTTTCACATCCATAGCTATGTAATCAACAAGCTTGTTATCCAACAACTCTTCTAGAACATCTGGGTTGCTCCCATTTGTGTCAAGCTTTACCAGGTAACCCATCTCTTTTACCTTCTCAACAAACCTTGTTAGATCTTCTTGGATTGTTGGCTCCCCACCCGTTACCACAACACCGTCAAGCTTTCCTTTTCTAGCTTCGAGGAAGGAAAAAATCTTTTCTTCTGGTATGGGCTCTTTGAAGAGCTTTGGGTCGACAAGCTCAGGGTTGTAACAGTATGGACACCTAAAGTTGCATCCCTGCGTAAAGATTATCGCTGAGACTTTGCCAGGGTAATCAATGAGCGAGAACCTCTGCAAACCTCCGATCCTCATCTTTGAACACCCTAAACTTTTTCCTCAGCTTAAACTCTTCCTGTTTCCCCTTGTTCCACTGGTTGACAGGCCTTAGGTATCCCACAACCCTTGAGTAGACTTCGCAGCTAGCACCACACTCTGGGCATCTTGTCTGCTCACCTGTGAGGTATCCATGGCTTGGACAAACGGAGAAGGTTGGGGTTACGGTGAAATAGGGTAGGCGGTAGTTCCAACATATCTTCCTAACAAGGTTCTTAACGCTTTCATGGTTTGTAACCCTTTCACCAACAAATATGTGTAGAACCGTCCCACCGGTGTACTTTGTTTGAATACTGTCCTGTAACTCTAGAACTTCGAAGATGTCGTCGCTAAAGTTAACCGGTAGCTGGGTCGAGTTTGTGTAGAATGGTTCAGCACCTTTTCTGTACTCCTCCTCGTTCCCACATATTATGTCGGGGTATTTCTCCTTGTCTTTTTTGGCTAGCCTATAACTTGTCCCCTCGGCTGGGGTTGCCTCCAAATTATAATTGTTCCCCGTCTCCTCCTGGAACTCCACCAATTTTTCCCTCATAAAATCTAAAACCTTTAAGGCAAAGCTTCTACCACTCTTGGAGGCGATGTTCTCACCTAGGAGGTTGAGACAAGCCTCGTTCATACCTATCAAACCAATTGTTGAGAAATGGTTCTTCCAATATGCGTCAAACCTTTTCTTGACCTCCCTCAAATAATATTTTATGTATGGGTAAAGGTTTTCCTCGGTGAACTTCTCTAGGACACGCCTCTTTATCTCCAAACTGTTCTTCGCAAGCACCATAATCTTTTCAAGTCTCTCAAAAAATTCATCCTCATCCTTTGAGAAGTACCCTAGCCTAGGCATGTTTATGGTTACCACACCTATACTACCTGTGAGTGGGTTGGAGCCGAACAATCCTCCACCCCTCTTCTCCAGCTTTCTGGTGTCTAGTCTAAGCCTACAACACATCGACCTAGCATCTTCTGGGCTCATATCAGAGTTAACAAAGTTTGCAAAATATGGGACCCCATACTTTGCTGTGACCTCCCATAGAAGCTCTAGCCCATGGTTGTCCCAGTCAAAATCTTTTGTTATGTTGTAGGTTGGTATTGGAAAGGTGAAAACCCTGCCCCTGGCATCTCCCTCAAGCATAACCTCTAGGAAAGCCCTGTTGAACATGTCTATCTCATCTTGGAACTCTCCATAGGTCTCTTTTTGGGGTGTGCCACTCACAACCACCGGAACATTTTCAAGGTATTTTGGAGCCACCAAGTCGAGGGTTATGTTTGTGAAGGGTGTTTGGAAGCCAACCCTTGTGGGAACATTTATGTTGAAAACAAACTCTTGTAATGCTTGTTTAACCTCTTTGTAGCCGAGCTTGTCATATCTTATGAAGGGAGCTAGTAAAGTGTCAAAGTTTGAGAACGCTTGTGCACCAGCGGCCTCTCCTTGGAGGGTGTAGAAAAAGTTTACAACCTGTCCAAGAGCGCTTCTGAAGTGTTTTGCTGGTCTGCTCTCAACTTTTCCAGGTGCACCTTTGAAGCCTTGCAGTAAAAGATCGTATAGGTCCCAGCCCACACAGTAAACTGATAGTATGCTCAAATCGTGGATGTGGAAATCTCCGTTTATGTGTGCCTCCCTGATCTCCTTTGGATATATCCTGTTCAACCAGTAAACCTTGCTAATCTCCGAGGAAACATAGTTGTTCAAACCTTGCAAGGAAAAGGACATGTTACTGTTTTCGTTTACCTGCCAATCCAGCTGGTTCAAATATTGGTCCACAAGATCCGCGTTTGCTTTGGATATGATCTCCCTCAGCCTTGCATGCTGCTCACGATAAATTATGTAGGCTTTGGCTGTTTTCTTGTAGGGTGAGGATATTAAAACCTCCTCAACAATATCTTGGATCTCCTCAACGGTTGGTGTCCGATCCCCTATGATCTGCTGCGCCAGGTTCAAGACTCGGATCGTTAGTCTCTGGGCAACCTCGCGGTCAAACTCCCCTGTTGCTTCCCCAGCTTTTCTAATAGCATTTGTTATTCTCTCAGCATCAAATTTTACTATTCTACCATCCCTTTTCTTGATCTTTTCAAACACCATTCCAAACACCACAAACTTTTTTATTTTAAAAGGTATTCCTCTAGGAAGAGGACAACAGCGTTGTTGTAATAATCCCTGTTACTCTTCTTCCTGAAGCCGTGGCCCTCATCCTTTGCCAGCAAATACCAAACCACCCCACCATTCTCCCTGATCGCCCCCACGATCTGCTCCGCCTCGCTGACCGGCACCCTGGGATCGTTCAAACCCTGAGCTATGAACATGGGCTTAGTGATTTTATGTGCGTTTGTTGTTGGCGAGATTCTCTCCAGAAATTCACGCATCTCAGGGTCTCTCTCATCACCATACTCCACCCTTCTTAAATCTTTCCTGTAATCCTCGGTGTTCTCCAAGAATGTGACAAAGTTGCTTATGCCACAGATCTCTATCCCAGCTCTAAGCCTGTCGTTGTAGTGGATCATCGAAGCCAGCACCATGTAGCCACCGTATGAGCCACCCATAACAGCCACCCTCTCCGAGTCCAACTCGGGTTGCTGCTCAATCCAGTCAAGAAGCTTGCCAATGTCTTTAACCGCATCCTCCCTCTTATAACCGTTGTCAAGCTTCAAATAACTCTTTCCATACCCAGAAGAACCCCTAACATTTGGTGCTATAACAGCTATCCCCAACTCCTTCACATAGAACTGGATGGTTGGCCAGAAGTAGGGTACATACTGGCTTTCGGGCCCACCATGGATATAGATCAACACTGGGTAGGGTGGCTCCCCCTTGTCCGGCTTGTAGTAAAAAGCTGGGATCATACGCGGCTTGTCCCCAACCATGTCAAATGTTGGGTAGTGGATAAGCTTGGGTGTGACAAAGTCCTCTGTTTTTAGCCCACCAACCTCGCTATATGTCCAACGCTCCAAACTATTTGTTTTTATGTTGAGAACGTAGATGTCACCAGGGGTTTGAGGCGTGTTTATAACCATAGCCAATTTTTCCCCATCAGGGCTGAACTCAAGCCCATAAACCTGTCCAACCGGCAGTTCAGGTGTTCCAAGCTCTTCCCTTGTCTTTGTATCCATTAGGTGGAGCTTGCTGATGCCATCCTCGTTTGTCACAAAAGCTATCAAATCCCCTTTTGGGGAGAGTTCAAACTCGTCAACATCCCAGGGTATGTGGCCAGTTAACACCGTAAACTCTTTTCTCTCAAGATCATAGTATTTCAGCTGGTGGAACTCGCTCTCCTCATCCGAGACCAGGTAAACACCTCTACCATCCTTCGACCACCTAGCCCCCCAATAGGATATTTTCTCCTTGTTTGGGTTTATCTGCTCCAACTCACCACTCTCAAGGTCTAGGATGTAGTAATAAGACTCGTTTGCGGAGACATAGTTCAAAACCAGTAGCTTCCTGTCGTCTGGTGACCAGTCAACAGCTCTCCAATAGCCTTCCACCTGTAGTAGCAGGGTGGGTTTCCCAGGGTTCTCCAGGTCCGCAACGTAGATATCCCAGTCCCGACCATTCCTCTTTGTGCTTGAATAAACAAACCTGTCACCACGGTTCGACCATAGCCCAAGGGTGTTACGCCCACTCCCATCGGTTAACATCTCATATTTGCCGCTCCCAAGATCAAAAAAGAAGATCTGATAGTTCTCACCACCACCAACATCTTTTATGAAGAGAAAACCATTTTTGTCTTTGTCTGGGCAAACAGCAGCACCGCTAACAGGCTCCTTGAAAAACGTGATTTGGTGGCGTGCCCCACCAGGCTTCTTAACCCAGTGTACCTGTCGGGTCTCCCCAAACCTTGTCGAGATTAGCATACCCTCCCCGCTGGGGAGCCAATCATAGATGTAAGCCGACCTGGTGTTCTGATATTGTAGCATACGCTCCTCGATCCTCTTGGGGATCTCGGATATGCCCTCTATCACCAGATTACCCTTCTCAACACTCTCAGGGGTTTGGGGTGTTTGCTGTTCAGGTTTCTCCTCTCCACCCAAGTGGTTCTTGGGCTGTGTGCAACCAGCAGCCAAGACTAGGAGTGTTAAGACCAAGCCTAGGATTTTCTTCTCCATGGGTTACCCCCTCAAGATGTGCCCACCAACTCTTCGGATCTAGCAAAGAGTCTTGGGTGGCAAACCACTTGGGGTGAAGTTGTTTCTGTGTTGTTAAAACTGTTACTAATCCTATTTTTCTTTATGGTTCGAGGTTCGAGTCCAGCAAGGGTGAGGGTTGTGAACACCAACCCTGGTCTGGGCCGTGCTAGCCTGGTGGCCACGCTTGTCCAGAGAAGTTTTTATGTTCACCTCTCATAGGTGAGCACCGTGGTTAGACAAAGGGGAAAAGTGGTAGAAGCTATGAAACCGGAAACATATCTATCCAGGGTTTCAAAAACCATTTCAAAGTTTAAGCTTGTCGAGGAGGGTGATGTTATTTTTGTTGCTCTTAGTGGTGGTGGAGACAGCGCCTCAGCTCTTTTTACCCTTAAAAGTTTTGTTGATCAAAAGGATGTTGATTGTGAGCTTAAAGGGTTCCACATAGACCTTGGTTTCCCCTCTGGAAAAACTTTGGATGTTGTTAAGGGGCAAACAGATCTTGTGGGGGTTGAGTTAGTAACAGTGTCCACAAAGGAGCTTGGCGTCTCCTTCCCCGACGTTGTTAAGAAGACAAGCCGCCCTGTTTGTAGTGTCTGCGGTGTTCTTAAGAGGTATGTTATGAACAAGATCCCAAGGGAGATGGGAGCAAACAAAATAGCTACAGGCCACCACATGGATGACTTCCTGGTTTTCTTCTTCAAAAATGTTATAAGCCAAAACTTTTTCTGGATCTCAAAGTTTAAACCGAAACTTGAGTCGTCCCACCCGAAAATGCTTTGCAGGATACGCCCCCTATTCTTTGTTGGGGGCAAAGAAACCAGGGATTTCTGTGAATCCATGGGTATCCCCTTTGTGGAGAGAGAATCTTGTCCACACACCTCCCTCGACTGCTACACCGACCTAAACAGGGCTAAGTGGTATGAGACCTTGTACCAAATAGAGAAGAAACATAAAAACTTTAGATGCCAAATGGCTAGGTCCATAGTTAAGATGAACAAGTTCTTCGCAGTAGAAGCTTCTAGGGTTGTCGAGTGCCCTCTTTGTGGTGAACCAACAAACCAAGAGACCTGCAGCTTTTGCAGGTTGTTCAAAGGTGTGAAATAGTTGTTTTCACCCAAAACTATTTTATGTCTACTCTTTCACCTGTTTTTTTGAATGTTAAACGCTCAGCTATGTTACACGCATGATCAGCTATTCTCTCGAGATATCTTGCTACTAGGAGCAGGTTTAGACCCGTTCTTATGGCTGCTGGGTCCTCTCTTACGCCAGCAACTATACGTTCAAAAACCTCGTTGTAGGCTTTGTCAACCTCATCATCCATTTCTGAGAGTTTTGAAAGTGTTTCTATCTTGTTCTCAACCAAACTGTTTAGAACCATGTTTAACATGTTTAGAGAAGTTGCCGCCATATGATTAAGCTGGTGTAAACGTATTGTTAAGCTTTTCCTGATAGGTTCTTTTGCTATCTCAGCTATGTGCATCGAATATCTCCCTATACGCTCCAAATCCCCGACCATGCGTAGAACAGTGACTATGAAGCGTAGATCCTTTGCCATTGGCTGTTGCAACGCTATTAGCTGTATAGCCTTGTCCTCTATCTCAGCTCCCAGCTTATATATCTGTGGATCCTTTTTTATGATAACATCCGCCAGTTTCGCGTCTCCATCAACCAATGCCTGGACCGATTTCTCCATTGACTCATGTACAAGGTTCCCCAAATCTATTGCCTCACGCTTCAAGTTTTCAAGTGCTTCCAAATATTTTTCTCTCACCAAGTTTATCCCCAACCGGTTTTAGTGGTTTTAGCCAAACCTGCCTGTGATATAATCCTCTGTTCTTTTATCACTGGGAACCCTGAAGATCTTGGGGGTTTTATCATATTCTATGAGTTCCCCCATAAGGAAGAAAGCGGTGTAATCAGATATTCTAGCTGCCTGTTGCATGTTGTGTGTCACTATAACCAAAGTGTAATCCTTTTTTAGTTTAACCATCAAATCTTCGATCTTAGCTGTCGCAACTGGGTCTAGGGCTGAGCAAGGCTCATCCAATAGTAGAACCTCTGGTTGAACCGCCAACGCCCGTGCTATGCAAAGCCTTTGCTGTTGGCCTCCACTAAGCCCCATCGCAGACTTTTCCAACCTGTCACACACCTCGTCCCACAAAGCAGCCTTCTTCAAACTCTCCTCAACTATCCTGTCAAGCTCTTCGCCCCTAACCCCTTGAAGCCTTGGACCATAGGCAACATTGTCGTAGATAGACTTTGGAAATGGGTTAGGCTTCTGGAAAACCATTCCAATCTTTCTCCTGAGATCAGCTAAATCTATGTTATCATCATAAATGTTACGCCCATCATAGAAAACCTCGCCAGTTGTCCTCGCTATTGGGATAATATCGTTCAACCGGTTCAAAGCACGGATAAAAGTTGATTTTCCACATCCAGATGGTCCTATTATTGCTGTTATCCTGTTCTCTGGTATAGCAATGCTTATGTTTTTAACAGCGTGGAGAGGCCCAAACCAAACATTCAGGTTTCTCGTCTCTATCTTCACCTTGGACTCTGGGAACATCCCGCTGCGCATAACTACCACTCTCTCCTCCTATACCGATATCTTAGGATTGTTGCCACCAGGATCATGCCGAAAACTATTGCTATCAGGATGGTTGCCGTGCCAGCAGCGTATAGCTGTGCATGCGGACTAGCGTGCTGGGTTGCTAGGATAAACAGGTGGTAGGGGAGAGACATAAACTTGTCGAGAGGAGAGGTTGGCACGTAGCTCATGTAGAAAACCGCGCCTGTGAAGATTAGGGGTGCTGTTTCCCCCATAGCCCTGGCAACCCCAATAATAGAGCCCGTAACCATACCTGGAAAAGCGTAGGGCAAAACATTTGTTCTGATCATCTGCCACCTTGTAGCGCCCAGGGCAAGGGAGGCCTCCCTAAAAGATTCTGGAACAGATCTCAAAGCTTCTTCGCTTGCTGTTACAACCCATGGTAGAGTCATGCATGCTAGGGTTAATGAGCTTGCTAGTAGGGATGTGCCAAGCCTCATGAAGATAACGAAAACAGCTAGTCCAAACAAGCCGTAGACCACAGATGGCACACCCGCAAGGTTTCTGATAGCGGCTCGTACCATCCTGGTTGTCCATCGGTCCCCACCATATTCGCTTAGGTAGATAGCGCAGCCAATCCCTATGGGAATAGAGAAAACAACCACGAGCAAGCCTAGCAAGAGGGACCCAACTATTGCTTGGTATATCCCACCCTGGGTTATGTCCCTATGGTGCCAAGGTGAGGTTATGAATCTCCAGCTCACAACCTTGGCCCCTTTAACAACCACGTAGAGGATCACCAGGATCAGGGCTGTTGCAACCAGCCAACACGTCAGCCTAAACATGAAAAAGTAAAAATCCTCTTTACAAAGCTTGGAAGACACTATTTGGTCACTCCCCTACGTATTGCTATGTCTCCAACGAGGTTTATGATGAGAGTCACCAAGAAGAGGAGTAAACCCATTGCAAATAGTGCTTTGTAGTGTAAGCTTCCAACAACGACTTCTTTAATCTCTATTGCAATGTTGGCTGTTATTGGGCGTACTGGATCCAAAATACTTTTTGGGAACGCTTTTGAGTTTCCAGCAACCATTAACACCACCATTGTCTCACCCACAACCCTTCCAAGGCCAAGCATTATGGAGGCCATGATCCCCCTGGAGGCTGCAGGCAGAACAACAGATTTGATGGTCTGCCAATGGGTTGCACCAAGTGCCAAGCTGGCTTCCCTATAAGAAGCTGGCACACTACTAAGAACATCCTCAGAAATACTGATAATGGTTGGTAAAGCCATAAAACCGACGAGAATAGAGGCTGTTAAACCATTTAAAGCATATGGAATATTTAGAAGATCCGACAGCAGGGGTGCTAGGACTAGAAGACCGAAGAGACCAAGAACAACCGAGGGGAGACCAGCTATCATCTCGATGATGGGCTTTAAAAAGTTGCGTGTGGCTGGGGATGCGATCTCAGCGAGATACACAGCGCTGGCGACACCAAGGGGGGTAGCAACCAACAAGCCGCCAACACTAACATAGACCGTGCCCACCACAAGGGACAAGATCCCCCAAGAAGGCTCCCCATAAGCTTCAGGGTTCCAAATCCTCCCAAAAAGGAATTCTTTTGGGCTTATCTCAGCAAAAGCCCCGATTCCTGTGATGAAAAGGAATATAAAAATTGTTCCAAGTATCAAAATAGTGGAGGCACTGCTTAAAACCAACAAGAAGTGGATAAATCTCTCACACAAGTTATGATCAGGCAAAACTCTTGGAGACACGTTAACAAACACCTCGACCCAAACCTTGGTTACGTAACCACAAAGAAGCGTTGCACACCAGGTAGAACCATCGATACACCCTGGAG
>Ga0164310_10000675_pt1 | contig 18516 bp, 20 predicted proteins | sample GuaBasSedimGuay1_FD_121795 | JGI IMG/M metagenome (GOLD analysis project Ga0164310, IMG submission 121795) | Subseafloor sediment microbial communities from Guaymas Basin, Gulf of California, Mexico - Guay1, Core 4569-9, 0-3 cm | ecosystem: Environmental > Aquatic > Marine > Hydrothermal vents... | reverse complement strand
TTATTATGGTGTTTTAGTTGAAATTAAGAGATGCAGTTGAAAAAGCTAAAGAGAAATTTAAATATCTAAAACATTCTGGATTTTATTTGATATCTGGGCTGACTATAGCCGAGACCATTGATGCAAAAAGTATAAGCTATTGGAAACTTCATTTCTTAAATCCTCAAAAAAATGAAATAATAACAATAAATGTTAACAAAGAAGCTAAAATTGAGGGGACATCGGCAGCTATTAAAAAAGCCAAAGAAATTGACGTAAATCAATTGAAGATAACTGCTATTGCTGCAATTAATAATATAAAAAAGAAATATCCCAAGATAAAGACAAAAAAAATAATAATAATTGGCAGATTTGATAGCGAACTAAAAAAACATGTCTGGACGGTCAATATTCTTTTATATCCAACAGCAGTTATTAATTCCTTCGATATAGATGGAAAAAACGGACAAATACTTACAAAAAGAGAATTATCTATATTTAATTCTTTGGCATCATAGTTATGTATTCAGATAAAATATATAATTCGTGGAAACCTATACAAAACGAAAAATACAAACAAATAGTCAAAAATATAGATATTCGGCCGCTTCTTAAACTGCCGACAGCCGATATCGGAATTGGGTCTGGAATTTTTGAAGAATTTTTACAAAAGCGTGGAATTGAAATAAAAAATATAATAGGCGTTGATAAAAATGTCAATATGATAAAAAAACAGAGAGTAAAACTAAAAAATATAATAGCTGATGCAAATTCTCTTCCGTTTAAAGATAATATATTCGAATTTATAATTTGCCTCGATACAATACATCTTATAAAAAATGTAAAAGAAATAAAACGCGTCCTGAAGAACCATGGATATTTATTATTGTCTACATTTTGCAACCGAGAAAATAAAGGCAAGAAAATAAAAAAAATAAAACAACAAATGAAAGACCTCGATCTCATCAAGGAATTTACAATAGAAAGTAAAGAAATGGAAATTGTATTTTTATATAGAAAGCGTTAATATTTACATATTTTCTAGGGCTTTTATACCCAGCAGCCTAAGACCGTTTTGAATAACTATTTGAACTCCCTTAACTATGCATAATCTTTTTTCTTCTTCAGCTGTTCCTATGACTTTGCATGCGTGATAAAAATCGTTAAATAAAGATGATAAATCTAAGAGATAGTTGGCTATGAGATACGGCTTGTACTCCTCACATGCTTTTTTTACAATAAGTGGAAAATCGCCAAGTTTTTTTACTATGTTTGCTTCCTTCTCATTAAAAGAAGAAAAGTTTAGCAATTTCATATTTGGAATTTTACGGGCTTTTTTTAATATGGAGCATGCACGAACATGAGTATATTGCACATATGGGCCTGTATTACCCTCAAATTTTGTAATTTCATTCAAATCAAAATCTACAACCCTATTTGGCTCTGCCTTCAGAATCGCAAACTTAAACGCGCCTATTCCGATATCGTTAGCAATTTTTTCTTTGTTTTTTAATGCTGGGTTCTTTTTTTCTATTTCTTTCTTGGCCAACTTGGTAACCTTATCAATCACGTCGTCTATTGTTACAAATGTTCCTGCGCGTGACGACATTTTTCCATGTTTTATGGTTACTAAACCATAGGACATGTGAACGCAATTTTTTGCCCATTTGTATCCAAGGAGCTCTAGCAATTTAAATAACTGCTTAAAATACAGTTTTTGATCCTCGCCGACAACCCAAACCGCTTTATCCAGCTTAAATTTTTTGAATTTATACTCAGTCACACCTAGATCGCTTGTATAATATACACCAGTTCCATCAGACCTTAGTATAACAAAGGAAGGTAATCCGTATTTTTTCAGATCAACCACAACTGTTTTTTCATCGCTTATGAAAGCTACACCTTTTTTCAAGGCTCTTTTCACCAATTCTTTTCCCCGAGCTTTATGTTCACTTTCAAATATATTGACATCAAATGTTATACCTAGATTTTTATACGTTTCTTTAAATCCAGTTATAGCAAGTGAGACGACTCGCTTCCATATTTTTTTAAGGGCTTTATCGTCAGTCATCTCAAATTTATATAATAGATTTTGAGCCTCTTTCAAAAGAGCTGGATTTTTTTTCGCCTCCTTATGGAGTCTGATATAAAGGTCTGCAAGCCATTGGTCTGGCTTCTTTTTTGGTTTTTTATTTCCCCACAACTTAAAAGCCAAAACTTCTTTTGCGACCTGTTTTCCAACGTCGTTGAAATAATTCGCCCTTATAACATCATAATTTACAAAAGACATAATTCTCGACTGGGCGTCACCTAAAAACGTAGTTCTTGCGTGACCTATGTGCATAGCTTTGCAGGGGTTTGGATTTGAAAATTCTATCATAACCCTTTTCCTCTTTCCAATATTAGAAGAGCCATATTTTTCTTTTTCAGCAAGTATAACCTTAAGAATATAAGAAGATAAAATTGAGTTATCTGCAAAAAAATTAACATAAGGCCCATCTGCGCGTATATCTTTTATCATCTTGCTTCTGTTCCTCTTCAAAAGATCTTTAGCCAAGCGTTTGGCTATCTCAGAAGGTGGTTTTTTTTCTTTTTTAGCGAGGAAAAAACACGGAAGAGCAACATCTCCACCTATTTCCAGCTTCGGTGTTTCTAAATTATCAACCAGAAGCTTATCTTTCAATAGTCTTTTAACTTCTTTTTTAAAAATTTCTGATGTCATTATCTGCCACTTCTTATAGATATTATATCATTGTTTTTTAAAACATAATCAGCAGAAACCTGCTGCTTGGTTCGTGCATCAATAGCAGCTATAAATTTATCCCCTATTTCTTGGTGAATCTTATAAGCCAATTCTCTGGCAGTTGTCCCCCTTTTTACCAAAAGGGCATCTGGCAATACCTTGCCATCTTTTCGTGCAAATTTATTTTCATCTTCAACAGGATAGACAACTATCATATCCAAAAGGTCAAAAACTATTTTGTTAAGACAATCCTGCACGCCGGTTGTGCCATTTTTAATTAAAAAGTTTTTCAAAAATTCCAGGGCCTCCCTCTGTTGCTCTGTGATGTTTTCTGACTTAATCTTAAAGCTGGCTGCACCCGGCAGATAGTCTATTATCTGCTTCGCGGATGCTTCACGTAGAGCTAACTCACACTCAGCAGATGTTGGAATTATAATTTTTTCGCTAAATCTTTTTTTTAACCTGATAAAATTATTTTTGGCAGAGGACAAATCAATTTTATTTGCAGCTATAATTATAGGCTTTGATAGCTGTCTTATTTTATCTATAAATCTAAACAAATTTTCATCTTCAAAACCCAAAAGTTCTTTTGCCGTCAAGCCAGATAATGAAAGTGTTGTATCAAGGTGCTGCTTTGTTATACCAAGCCCGCTAAAGCGCTTTAAAAATATTTCGCTAAACTTTTCTGGATTTTTTTGATAAGCATGGATATCTTTCTTAAATATTCCCAAAAGCCAGTATGTGATTTCTTCTTCTAACATTTGTATATTTTTGGCTGGATCAAAATTATCTGTTGGGTTACCGTCTGAATCTATTCCGCCTGAAACATCTAAAACATGGATAAGAGCAGATGCCTGCATTATATCGTCTAAAAACGCATTACCATGACCGCGCCCAAGATGTGCGCCAGGAACAAGCCCCGCAACATCCCATAGTTTAACTGGGATAAATCTTATACCGCCTATACAGGAGGAACAACTCAGCCCAAGCTCCTTACACGGACATTTGGCAGATATATAGGCCAACCCCTCATTTGGCTCTATTGTTGTAAACGGGTAAGAAGCTATCTTAACGTCTTTAAGTGTGGCTGCCTTGAAAAATGTGCTTTTTCCAGACGATGGAACTCCTACCAAGCCGATTTCTATCATAACTATCATCATTCAATTAACCAAAAAAGTTAAAACAAATAAGAATGGATTTGCCCATATATATGGGCGTGCCAACCCAAAGGATTTTAAAAACCCTGCAAAATCTTTAATCTCAGCATCCTTAATAACACTATCTGTTACCATATTTTCAGCTCTTTTGCCAAAACAATAGCGTGACTCTTTGAGCTTGTGCCCAAAAAATAAATTATATTCTCGTGTTAAATTTTTAGTCTTTCCGTCTATCTGGCCCATAATTTTTATCATTTTATTACCAAATATTAATTATGTTATAGGTTTAAAAATCTGTGGAAACTAATAATTATAAGTCAAGAGATAAGTGGGGCGTGTGTAAAATTTTTGGCTAGTGATGAGACTATGAAACCGTGCGAATGTATGAAAACAGATAAACTTTGTGAAGATTGCAGAAAAAAGCTAGATAATAATATTATAACTCAAAAAGAAATAGAACTAGCTAAATCTATCTATAAACTAGCAAAAATACATCCAGAGTTGAATGAAGTTGAAATAAAGCATATAATTGATATTGGAAAAATACTTGTGTTTGTTGAGCCGCAAGATGTGAAAAAAATTATCGGGCCGGGTAGCCAATATGTCAGGGAATTGTCTGATATGGTCAAAAAATATGTGAGAATAAATGCCATACCAAGATCGACTAAGGGATTTATAAAGTCGCTTCTCGGGAATGTTCCAATAAATAGGATTGATACGATATACACAAATGATGGCGAATTATTCAGAATATGTATAAATAGGAGATATTCTTCGAAAATAAGTATAAGCCCTGAAAATTTCGGAAAAATTATGAAAGAGTTAAGCAACAAAAATATTGAGCTGGTTTTTGAGTAAATTAAGATATAAAAGATATGTGATTCTTATTTAAAATATTAACGGACACTGAATTTTGATAAACAAAGGTGTTATAACTTGCGACTAGCTGTAATTGACTATGACCTGTGCAATCCAGCCAAAACAAACTATGCATGCAAGCGGTTTTGCCCGGTGAACAGGAAAGGAGAGGAATGTATAAGAATAGAGGAAAAGCTAGTCAATGGTGTCAAAAAACAACTGCCTGTCATAGATGAAAAATTATGCATTGGATGTGGAATATGTATAAAAAAATGCAGTCAAAAGGCCATATCAATTGTAAATACACCAGAAGCACTGGAAGAAACGCCTATACATCGCTTTGGCCAAAATGGTTTTGTTCTTTTTAGGTTACCCATTCCGGTGATGGGTGTTGTTGGCCTTCTTGGACCAAATGGAATCGGAAAGACAACTGCTCTTAGAATTTTAAGTGGAGAGATAAAACCAAATCTTGGATGTTTTGACAGAGACGTAGAATGGAAAGATATAATTACAATGCACAGGGGCAATGAATTACAAACCTATCTGGAAAAATTGTCAAAAGAAGAGATAAAAACAGTTTACAAACCACAGCAGGTTGACAAGATTAAGAAAGTGTGTAAAGGAGTTGTCAAGGAACTGCTAGAAGACGTTGATAAATCAATAATAGATAAATTAGAACTGAAAAACTGCCTTGACAGGAATATAGCAGATTTATCCGGAGGAGAACTACAGCGCGTTGCTATAGCAAAAGCTGTTTCAAAGAAAGCCGACATATATTACTTCGACGAGCCGTCATCATATTTGGATGTCAGACAAAGAATGAATGTTGCAAAGATTATAAGGGAATTATCGCAAAAAAGCCCTGTAATGGTTGTTGAGCATGATTTGGCTACTCTAGACTTCTTGGCAGACAGAATTCATATATTTTACGGAGTGCCAAGTGTTTTTGGCGCTGTATCAAAGCCATATTCAACCTTAAATGGGGTAAACACATTTTTATCAGGATATATAAGAGAAGATAATATTAGAATAAGAGAAAAAACAGTGTTCTCGTCAACAGTGTCAGAAAATGTCATAAAAAAACCAGTCCTAACAGAATTCACAGATTTGAAAAAGCGATTTAAGACATTCGAATTAAATATTAAATCAGATAAAATCTACAAAAATGAGGTGCTTGGCATATTTGGTGCCAATGCGCTTGGAAAGACGACATTTGCAAGAATACTGGCTGGTGAAATAACTCCAGATAACGGAGAGCTGGATAAAAAAATAAAAATATCGTATAAGCCGCAGTACATTTCTTCCGATTTTAAAGGAAAAGTTGAAGAAGTTGTACAATCAAAACAGGAATTTAAGCAAAAATATATGGAGCCCCTTGAGCTAACAAAACTTCTTGAAAAAAATATACCTGATTTGTCTGGCGGTGAGTTACAACGTGTTGCAATAGCCTCATGCCTTGCAAAAAATGCAGATGTATATTTATTGGATGAGCCTTCTGCATACCTAGATGTTGACCAAAGATTGGCTGTGGCTAAAATCTTAAAGACTCGATCTGAAAATTCGTCTGTCCTTGTAATAGACCACGATTTGTTGTTTTTAAGCTATCTGTCAGATCGGGCTATGGTTTTTACAGGAATACCGGGAAAAATCGGAAAAGCAGAATGCATGTCAGTGAAGGACGGATTTAACACGTTTCTAAAAGAGGTTGGAGTAACATTTAGAAAAGATGTTGAAACAAACAGACCGCGGGCGAATAAGCTTGGTTCACAAAAAGATACAAAACAAAAAGAAAGTGGGGAATATTATCTTGGTTCCTAAGAAAATTTAGACTGAAGGTTAGTGATAAAATGAAAACATATCAAGTTTACGAAAAAACTGCTTCAGATGAGGATTATAAAAAATTGGATACATTCTGGTTTCCTATAGATGTTGGTGATAAGAAGTTCGTTACAATAGAAATTCCTGATTCTAACACAGAAGCATTTGAGAAAAAATATCATGAAGACATACCCATTGTTTACACCCTATTTCCCGACAAAAGAATAGCAAAATTTTTGGAATACTGGACTTCCGACTGGGGAAGGATTAATAAAATTAAAATAAATCCGAAAAATGAAAAAATAGAAAAGAAAATAGATGAACTAATTAAAAAAGAAAAATATGAAAATTTGTCAGAACTGATAAATAAAATTGTGAGAGATGCATACTCTATTGATTATATATCTCTTTCGACCTCAAAACATAAAGTTGATATATATAAATCAGGTATGATATGTACTAATCTGGACTTGAGAACTACAGGCTGGCAAGCAGAAACTGCTCACTGGCTTTCGATGTTGGTTCCTATATAATCCTAGATTCTATTGAGCTGAGTCTTTGGTCTATTGCATCCAGTCTTTTCTCTATCGCAAGAAGCTGTTTTCTTAAATCATCCCTGTTATCATCTTCTCTGTTATACTCTTTTTGGGGTGTTAGCAACCGAGATTCTATTCTCGGTCTGGCTATCTCTGTATTCGGTTCTGGAAGAAGCGGCTCCCTCAGTGGCACGGAATCAGGTCTTGGCTCACTTGTAGTGGGTAAGTCTGCATTAATAGCTATGTCATTTCTTGGTCTTGTTTCCAGCTGTGGAGTCGGTTTGTTGATAACCCGTTCTTTTATCTGCGTAATTTCTTCTTTTTTCCTCCGTGAGAAAATGTTTTTTATCCTTCCCGAAATTTTATCAAAAAATGACATACAAATCACATCCTATCCTCAAAATACATCTTCCTCGGGATGCCCAGCTCATCTGTTATTTTATCCCTGAACTTAAAAGCTAAATCCTTTGCCTCCTCTATATATTTCATTCGCTGTTTTCTATAAAACCATCTATTATATATGTACCAAAAAGCCCTTTGTAAAAAGTTTGAATAGTTGATTTTTGTTTGTATTCTAGGCACCATGATAAAGGTTATGTTTCCTTTGTTTGTTTTCGCGTTCACACGCCCCTGAACAATAAAAATTACCCAATTTTTTGACCACTTATCCATTTTTTTTTCTATCAACCACTGTACATATATTTCTCTGTTGTCAGATGACGCATCCCAGTTTAATTTAAGCGTTTTTATGTCTTTTCCAGGAATCTGATAAATACTCTTTATCTCTGCTTTTATTATTTTTAGAACCTTCATCGGATTCTGACCTTTAAAAATAATTAGTATTTTTTCATCTGGTCCCAAGACATCGTCTGATATAAACAAATCGTCCATGATAGTCACAACTAAGAAGATTTTAACTTGTTTAACTCGTCTCTAAGCTTTTCTTCAAATTCCTGTGTTAGGGATTTTCCAAGCTCAAAGAATTCTTCTCGTTTCTTTTCGTAAAATAAGACATGCCACAACCGTCTTAACATCTCATAAAATATGCTTTGCTCCCATATTGTATCCTGTGGATATTCTGTAATAAGTCTTGGCTCTATACTAATAACTACCTCGCCCGTCCTATTTGCTTCAAACCCCTTCAGCTCAATGTCCCAGTCTATATATGTGTACTGGTCAAGTGGTTTGTCAACTTGCCACCTTATGGAAAATCTTTGCTTGTCTTTGTCATTTTCCCAGTTATAGAGCTTTTCTTGGATATAACCAGAAGGCACGTTGAATATTGATTTAATCAGCCTATATACCTTTTTGTAGGTCTTGGAGGTATTAGGACCTTTATACCGCACAATAGAACTTTTTCTGGGCCTATAAATCTGGTCCCATATGGTTATCCTCGTCCTTGTAAATACCATTTTTAATCCCTCTTAGTATTGGCGAACACTAATTATTTATTTATCAAATCCTATATAAATAAATATGTTGCTGGAAATCGTCGGATTAGAACTTGTGGCATCATTCCTTATAGCGTTTGCATTATTATCATTGTTCTTGTTAACAAGCCATGACAGAAAAATAGGAGATAGGCAACTATTGATTATAATAATCACATCTGTTATATTCATATGGATTGGTATAAAACTGTTTTCCTTTGTCCAAGCAAAACTCGTTGGAAGAATAGGCGGATTGGCAACATTATTGTGCGGTGCTTTTTTAGCTATGAAATATCCAACAATGAAAATTCAGTATTATGGCCCGAATCGTGGATTGTCGCATACGGGCATTCTGATTGGCCTTATCTTGATAATACTTGGGATTTACTGGACATTTTTCTAAATGATGCCATATTTCTGAGCATGAAAATTTAATAAACTATGCAACTAAAATTTATTTAATTGACGTAAAGCCAATTAGATAGTTCAGAATGCCTTGAGCATTGTGAATTGCCAGTGAATGAATTAAATTTAAAATATTACAAATCATGCTGAAATATAATTATAGGCGATAGAATGGTTTCGTGGAATGCAATTTACGCGTTGGTAGGCCCAGAAGCCCCACATTATGGGTTGGGATGTTATGCCCAGCCACATGAAGCGAAAACATCACTAGACTTTACAGGAAAAATAGGAACAGGAACTAACCTGTTTTATGCTCTTGTATTTCAAATTCCAAAATGGGGCTGGAAAGAGATAAAAGTAGATGAATGGATAAATATATCTCCTGTTCATGCTCAATATTTTCAGCTTACAACACAACAAAAAGAGCAGCTTGAATCCAAAATAAAGCAGGGTCTGGCATCTGTATCTCAGGCTGTCGCAGACCTGGAATTATTAAAGCATGACCTAAGAAAATATAGGGAATTTATTAACTATATTGAAAATAAAGACGAAGCGAGCCTGAAAACAATATTTGTAGATCAGGTGGACTTTTATACTGGCGGTGCTACACAAGGAGCGGGCCGGCTTAGCATGGCATTTATGCGCAATGCCAATATTATGCCAACAATTGTTCAAGACTTTATGTCTATGCAATCACTTGAAGACCTAGAAAAAGATAAATATCTTTCAAACCTGCCAAAGGTGGAACGAGATGTGTTAAAAGTCAAGTGGAAAGCATATGAACAATGGAAGCACATATTTAGCAGAGAAGTGAAAGAGCGATATAAAAGCCTTTTAAATTTGGTGAGAAGCAGAAGAATGTCTGTAGAAGAATATAAAAACTGGTTAAAACCATATATAGCAAAACATAAATTAATAGAAGAAGGGCTGTCAAGACCCGCTGTTAGAAAAGCAGAACCGGGCAAATATTATAAATCAGCTGCACAAGCTGTTTCTGAGAATTCAATAGAAATATTTGCATGGTATTACATAGATGTTGCGGAATTCAAAAAAACATCTGGTGAATTGTTTGGAGAAAAATCACCGCCTGTGCTTGATGAGTTTATCAAAAGAAATTTCATATTTGATTTGGCTGCAGATTTTCCAAATATAAGAAAAAAACTGAGAAAAAACGGAGAAAAATGTCTTGTGGAGGAATTTCCATGGATAACTGAAAAATGGGTGGAACAAAAAACCAAAGAATTAATTGCTGAAGGCTCGTTTTGGACCAGTGGAAAAGAACAGGACTACTATAGTGTGTTTCCAATAAAAATGCAGCGTGATGTGTATAGGTTGCCTGATGGGAGCGAATTAGAAGATATAACATTTGACATCTCTGGAAAGATGGTGAGCAAGAATATCCTTCTTGTGAAACTTCTGGAAATAAAGGCCAAGCATGAGGAATTTGAACGATATGTAAACCAACTTGTTGGCTCTGAAAAATATTTAGAAACAGTGCGCTATATAAAAAAAGGTAAAAAGTTTGTTGCAGAAGGAAAAGAATTTGAAACAATGGATAAGCTAAGAGAAGAATATCCGGAAGAATTTTACAAACTGGAAGAAGATAAAGAAAAAAAAAGAGGATTTCTGACCAAAATTACAGACCCTATACACAGCTTTTTCAACTATTTTGGAATCCCATTAAAATTTCTGAAACGCGGTCCATATGAAAGAGACTTCTATGATAGAATACCTAACTTCCATCTAATGACAGTTGGTGGCAGGTTTAACACAATCGTCAACTTTTTACAAAGCCAAATGGGTGTTGGCCATTGATTTATAAGTGATAACTATGCCAAAATGGGACAAAGAAAACAGACCAATCGGATATATTCTTGGCGTCAGCCCTGGATTTTCCCAGTTTGAACAAGGTGAGAACAGACTAACATTCATGGGTTTGGCCAAAAAAATAACGAAAGCGGCCCGTCTTGGCTTTGAATTTGCAATGATAGACTTTGAATCGCTTTCTGAAATGTTTGAACCGGATATAAAACAGCAGGTCGAACATATAAAAAGGGCTCAAAATATAGAAGTTGGCCTACATCTTCCTTATAGGATGGATTTATGTCTTGCAGATGCCTATATATGGTCAACGATGCAGGAACAGCTTAAACTTGGAACCATTGCTGCAGCTGATATAATGAAAGCAAAATTCATGCTCTTTCATACATCGTCCAACCCTCGTCCAAATCTAACCCCTGTATCAGGCCAAAGACAATATCCGTCGAAAATGGCATCGTGGAATGGAATGAATTTTGGGGATTGGATTGTTAAAGAATCCGAGGGATCATTTAATTTTAAACAGTGGTTTATGGCAAAATTCATACGAGTTATGTTCTCTGCTATGGGCTCACCACCAGATGTGGATGTTGTCAAATATTTTGATAATATTGAAAATTTTCAAAAGGAAATGGATAGGATAAACGGAATTTTTGAAGAAGCTGAAAACAAGATAAAAGAAGAACTCAAAAAACTTGCCGAAGACAGCGACCGGCTAGAAAAAGATGCAGGCAACAAAGAAAAGGAGTTGGGAGAGCTCGAACTGAAAAGGTCGAGAAAGGGGTTAACAAGCGAAGAAAATAAAAAAAGAGAAAACCTGATTAAAGAGCTAACCGAGCTAAGAAGAACAAAGGCGGCCAAAGATAGAAGATATAGCAGAATTATAAATAATAGCTCTGAGTTCATAAAAGAAAAAATAATTGAAAAATACGGAAAGAGTGAATATAACAAAATATATCCAATTTACAGAAGAATAACATTATACCAGTTGGATATCCCAAGTGTATTTGAATATTGGAGAGAACATGGCTCAGAAGCAGAGGAATATGTTGTTTATCATGCAACAGCAAAGTGGATGTGGAAAAATAAAGACCCGCTATATACCTCAATAGTAACCGACCAGAGAGACCCAGATAAAATAATTTCAGAAGCAAACACCAAAATGGGACAAACAGGTAGTTTAGATGATAGTATAAAAGAAATAATAACAGCTGTTGCTGCCAAATACATAGAAGGACATCTCAAGGCAAGCGGCCCAGAATACGGTATTCCTGCTGGTGAAAAAAAATTTGTTTCACCGTATGAGTATGCAAAGAAAAACAAAGTACATATATTTATAGAAACAAATATGCCTAGCGAAGGAGCAGAAGGAAAGTTGAGAATAATACGGGCAACTGACCATATCAAGATCGCAAAAGTACTTGATCCGGAACACATCTCGTATTGTTTGGATACTGAACACTTAACAACAAATTTCATAAGCCCGGAAGAAGAGGCAGAAAAAATAATGAAAACCATGCCAGGTGACGGAAAATATATAAGATGCCTGCATGTGAATGCGCCAAGGCCGATTCCAGGTGCGCACGCGCCAATAGCATTATTATCAAATGATATGTACATATTATATAGAACCATATACAAGCTTAGAGAAGCTGGAATGAAGAACACATACATAATATGGGAAATGGGAAGTTACGGTGTAAAACAAAGTGCTATAGCTTATAGAAAAATTATTGACGCGCTTGAAAAAAATATAGCACCTGAAGATCTTCCACCAGAATTTTTCGGCATTAATAAAAATTTTGAAGCTGCACAAAATATTGCAATAAGGGAGCATGCGTTCGACCCGTTGCAAGGTCTACTAGCCGTACCTGAAGAAACGCACGGGTTTTTATCAAGGGCTGCTGTGGAAAAGGGGAAAGGCGCTGAGTGGAAAAAGGAAGAATTAAAATGATTATTTTTATTTCGTATTCATCTTTATCCTAGCCTTACATAAGACTTAAATACACATCAAAATATAATGCATTATGTTTTAAAGGATTTGGAAGAACTAACGTATTAAAAACCTTTAAATAGTTACTGGTTAATAGTAAATAATGTTTGAATATGATAGTTGGTGATTATCATGGCAACTCTGAATGAAAAAATGGAACAAAAATTGAGAAAAGAGGAAATAGATGAAAAACAAAAAATTGAAAAACTGGAAAAGAAAAGAAAAAAAGCGTTGGAAAGGTTAAAGAAAAAGCAGCTTAAAGCAGCGGAAGAGTTTAAAAACAAGATTGTCAAGAAATTTGGAAAAATTGTCAAGTCTGTTGTTATATTTGGTTCTTTTGCTCGTGGAGATTTTAATGAAAAAAGCGATGTGGATCTTCTTGTCATAATCGATGATACTACTGCTAGGTTTACAGAAGAGATGAAAAATGTGTTTGATAAAAAAATACAGGAGATTGGAAAAAGTATTTCAAAAGATATAAATGTTCAGCCATCGTGGACATTAACAGAATTTTGGGAAATGGCGCGAATAGGCCATCCATTATTATACACGATAGTAAGAGACGGTTGGGCACTCTATGATACAGGATTTTTCATACCAACAAGAAAACTCTTGGAACTTGGTAAAATACCGGGAACGATAGAGGCAGTCTCATTGTTAATAGAGGGGGCGCCTAAAAAAATTCAAAGGGTTGAAATGGCCAAGTTATATATGGTTGCAGAAGATGTTTACTATGCTATGCTGAACTCTTCACAAGCAGTTCTTATGTACATGGGCGTGGAGGCACCTGCTCCGAAACATATTGTAAGTGGAGTTGAAAAGCATTTGGTTAAAAACAAATTACTAAAAAGAAAATATCTGTCAGACCTGAGAAAAATTGTACAATTCAGAAAAGACGTGGAGCATAAGAAAATAACCAAAATAAGCGGAAGAGAATTAGATAAATTCATCAAAGTTTCAAAATCATATCTAAAGCAGATGCTGTCAATTTTCTCTTCACTAGAAAAGAAAAAAAAGGAAAATATTATAATTAAAAACTACGAAATAATGATAAAGGCAGTCGTTGCTACGCTAAAGAAGCTGGATAAGCTTCCAGAGGACCCAGCTGATCTTCCACGTGCTATAGAAAAAGAGTTGATAGAAACCGGGCTAATAAAAAGTTCATATAGAGATTTGTTCAAGAAAGTCATAACAATGAGGAAAATGGTAGCTGAAAAGAAAGAAAATAAAATCAGTGAAAAAGATGTTCAGCTCACAAGAGAATATGTAAGAAGGTTTGTAAGAGACATTAGTAAAATAATAGAAGATATTGAAAATGGCAAAACCTCATCTAAAAAAAAGAGATCAGCTAAAAGAAGAAAAGGTCGCAGAAAAAAATAAGTGTATTTAAAAATTAAAAACAATATATTGTAAGGTGGTATATATGAAATTTAATTTTCATGTACATGGATTGTGGATAATTGGAACCATATGCTTACTGCTTGGCTCTATGATAGCCGGAAATATTGCATATGTAGAAGGAACAACCACAACTAGTTACATTTTATCGCTTTTGATTACTTTTATTCTTCTGCTTTCAGCAGGTGTTTTTTGGATTTCTGCTGCTGTGAATGCAAAAACCGAATAAATAAAACGCTAGCGGTATTAACTGCGGGGATGGTTTGCACATATTTTTTCTAAACTTAAAAATTAAGTTAGGCTCTCTCTCGGCAGCAAGAAAATTGTGTCCCAAATCGGTTTATGTTATAAATTATTAGGCGTTACTGGCTTTATTTTTCCCAGAAATAATCTCGGATTTTCGTATCTCAATAGTTCGTACTGGATATATCTTTTTTACGCTTTCCTTTAAGCTCTTTTGCAAATCTCCAGAAACTATCATCTTTACGATATCCCCAACTGTCTTGTTTTTTATAAGCTCTTGCAGCTTATTAGAAATAGTTTTTCTTACCGCGGATTTAACAGAAGTTTTTGATTTTTTGTATAAAATGGTTAATATTTTTATCCTTATTTTTTTCCCGTCTTTCGTTACTATGCCTTCCACGTTATCTATTCGTGATTTTCCTTTGGACACCATTCTATATATCTGGTCTGTCATAATGTTGTGACCAACAAATTCTGTAAACGCGTTGTGCCCATCTAGTTGCACAATTTTAAAATGCATTATCATATAAAATTTTGAAATATTATTCGTAAGTTCTGCTAGGCTTATATGTACTGTTCTTCCCAGTATGTGCTCAGATTCTGAGCATAAAGTTTCTGCTATTACTCTTTTTCCAAATATAGGTGGTGCAAATATCTGATACCAGTCTTTTTTTATAGCCATAAAATCATCCTTATTTAACTAAAAGTTTTGCCTTCTCAGGATTATAACTCCAATCGGGCGGTAATTTCTTATTTTTAATATAATATTTTCCAAGCCGTCTGATTTTTGATTCTGTCAGTTCAAGCCCTCTTTTTGTTATATTATCCCGCTTATTTCTTTCAAGATGCTCCCTAATTTTGACTGCCTTTTTTATCAGGTTGTACAAATCTTCTGGTATTTCTTTTCCAAGGTTGTGCTTCTTAAGAACTTCAGTTATCTTTAAATTGAACTCTTTTACAAGAGGTATGCCATACACATCTCTTAAAATCATTCCTATCTCGCTGCTGGATTTTCCTTCTTTTGCTAACTTAATAATAAGCCGTTCTATTTCCTCTTTATTATACATAACCCAGCTGTGGCTGTATTTTGCTGGTCTTTTCGAACCTGATTTTCCATGTTTTCTGGAATACATTCTAGCCATTTTCTTCACTTACTATCAAAAAACCTCCGCTAACCCAACATACCGGCATTAGGGCGGTAGGAGTATGCTTTTAATAAGGGAGAAAAGGTTTAAAAACCTTTTCTATCTGGGTTCTTTTTATATCTGCCTCTTTCTTTTATTTTTTTCAACCGGCTCAAAACCCTATCTGCGTCGCCATAGTTCTCTTTATAGCTGTTAATAATAACATTCCACGCATCATGCGATAAGCTAAAATGTGTCGACTCTAAAGCCTTGAAAAGAAGATGTAAATCAGTCGCTTTGTCTTCTATACGACTGCTATGAAACCCAAGCCCAAAATCTATCAAATAGATTCTATCCTCCTTAAGGATCATATTGGAGGTTGTTAGATCACCATGAATAATATTATTTTTATGCAGCTGTGAAATAACAAATCCTATCTTCTTACATATTTTTATATAATTTTTTTTGGTTATAACATCTCTTATCTTTTTTTTGCCCAAGTACTCCATTTTTATTTCATCGTCTCCGACACAAAAAATTTTTGGAACATCAATACCTATGCGTGATGCTTTCCTTATAAGAGACGCCTCTGATTTTGTGCGAAATTTTCTTAATGAATCATCAATTTCTGGAAGCCTATATCTTTTTTTAATTCTTTTCTTAATTACAAGATTATTAACTTCGTCAAGATATATTATAGACTCTGCTGCATGTTGAATCTTTTTTAAATATTTTTCTTTTATGTTATTCATATAAAATATACCTTACCGAAAACTTTTAGTTAGTTCAATTATAAGTGATAGTATGATAATAAACAAAGAGAAATGTCTGAAATGCGGTGGATGTGTTTCCGTTTGTCCTGTGCAGGCACTAAAGCTTGAAAGCGAACTAAAGTGTGATAATGACAAATGCATTAAATGTAAAGCATGTATAAATTTTTGTCCTGTTGGGGCGTTAAAATTAGAGGTGTCTAAATGATAATAAAAGACGAATATGACGTTGTTGTTGTCGGTGCTGGTCCGGCCGGATCGTCCACCGCCCTTGCAATTGCAAGAAGTGGCCTTGATGTCTTAATAGTTGATAGAAATCAAGAACTGGGTTGTCCGAAAAGATGCGGAGAAGGCTTCGGGGATTATGCACTTAACCAAATAGGCTTGAAAAGAAATGAAAAGTGGGTGGATCAATATATAAATGGCGCACTTCTATATGCCCCTAATGGGGAGAAAATAGTGATGGACTATGGGAAAGATGTTGGCTATATTATAGACAGGAAAAAATTTGACAAATGGCTTGCTTTAGAAGCTTGTAAAGCTGGGGCACAAATACAGACAAAGACTATTGTTGATGATATTATAAAAGAAAATGATTTTGTAAAAGGTATTCATGCAAAATTTCTCTCTGAACATTTTGATATTAGAGCAAAAGTTGTCGTAGCAGCAGATGGGGCAGAATCGACGATAGCAAAAAAGGCTGGGATGAAAATACCAAGCAGCCCAAATTTTTTTGATTCTGGATTCCAGTATGAAATGGCTGGTATTGATTTAGAAGATAAAAAAAAGCTTGAATTTTATTTTGGCCAGAAAATAGCTCCGGGAGGATATATCTGGATATTTCCAAAGGGGGAAGATAGGGCAAATGTTGGCATTGGCATATCAGCTAAAAATTCAAAAACAGCAAAAGCGTATCTTGACAAATTTATAAAAACCAATAGAAAGTTTGAACGAGGGAGCATAATTGAGGTCAATGGAGGAGCAATTCCACTGGGTGGGATTATACCCGATATGGTTATGAATGGCCTGCTTGTTGTCGGTGATGCTGCGCACCAAATTAACCCGTTACACGGCGGTGGTTTGGCAGAATCCATAATAGCTGGAAAGATAGCAGGAACCGTCATATCAGACGCTATAGCAAAGAATGACGTGTCGAGAAGAGGGCTTTCAAACTATAACAGGGTTTGGTGGAAAGAGCGTGGAAACAAGCTAAAAAACTTGGAAAAAGCCAAGACACTATTTGAAAAGTTGTCTGACAGACAGCTCAATACACTTGCAAACGAGCTTGACAAAAAGAAGATCGAAGAAATAACAAGTGGCAATCTGTCAAAATTAATGAAACTTATATCTAAATTAGCTATGGTTGGGATTAAAGAAAAGCTGGGCTTTTAAAACTCCTTTGCTCATTATTTTTGGACTATTCACTATTCTATCAAATAAACAATCAGCAGCGTAATTTTTATCAATAAAATTTATTAATTAGGTAAACAACTAATTAATAGTTGGTGTTATGGTTAGAATAAATAGAATTACATTGAGAGGTTTCAAATCTTTTGCAGATAAAGTTAGCATACCGTTTCCAACAGGGTTCAACGTGATAGCAGGCCCAAACGGATCTGGAAAAAGCAATATTGTTGACGCAATAATGTTCGTTCTTGGTGTATCATCTGCAAAAATGATAAGAGCAAACAAACTTCAAACACTAATTTTTAACGGTGGAAAAGATAGAAAGCCGGCTTCCTACGCAGAAGTTTCTTTGTATCTGGACAATAAAGATGGGCAAATACCTCTAAAAGAGGAAGAAATTAAAATAACAAGAAAGGTTAATAGAAAGGGAACCTCGGTTTATAAAATAAATGGCAAAAACGTGACAAAAAGAAAATTTGTCGATATTTTGGCAAACGCAAACCTCTATGCAGATGGTTACAATATAATCGTTCAGGGTGATGTCACAAGAGTTATTGAGATGAATACACAGGAACGGAAAGGAATAATAGATGACATCTGTGGAATAGCGGAATTTGATGAAAAAAAGAAAAAGGCCATGCAAGAATTAGAGCATATAGAAACCAGAGTAAGGGAAATGCTTATAATAGTCAACGAAAAGGAGCGGCTAAAAAGAAAACTCGAGGAGGAAAAACGAAATGCTGAAAAATATTTACAACTTGAAAAAAAATTAGAAAAATTAAAGGCTTCTCTTATCAAGAAAAAACTTGAAAATGCACAAGATGAGTGGAATGCGAT
>Ga0164310_10000672_pt1 | contig 18565 bp, 11 predicted proteins | sample GuaBasSedimGuay1_FD_121795 | JGI IMG/M metagenome (GOLD analysis project Ga0164310, IMG submission 121795) | Subseafloor sediment microbial communities from Guaymas Basin, Gulf of California, Mexico - Guay1, Core 4569-9, 0-3 cm | ecosystem: Environmental > Aquatic > Marine > Hydrothermal vents... | reverse complement strand
TTCTTCTACAACCTCTCCGACAGGCCACTCACTATGTTCGGCAAATACACCACTGCCACTCAGCGCAACAACAGTAAATGACCAGCCGTATCCAGCCTCCATTGGTATCCCACCCGATGTGATTGCGGTTGTGAGGGTAACCGTAATAACCTCCCCTGCTGGGAAGTCATTGTCGGGATTGAAAGTCACTGTCTCGCCAGGAGAAACTACATAGCTACCACTGTAAAGCCCCGTCCAGTTGCCCCTGACAATGAAAGAGGTCACATCCACACTCGCCGGGTCAATATCTGCATCAAAAGTCACAGAGATGTCACTGGCGACGGACACATTCAGTTCGTTCTGGGCGGGGGAGGTGGACACGACTGTTGGAGGTCCAGGATCAGGAGCAAACCGGGCGACAAAGGCATCGTAGCCATGATAACCGCCGCTATTGGTGCCGAACAGCGGGCTCACAGTTGGGAAGCCCGTGGAAGCAGTGAACCCGCTCACATGCATGTAGCCGTTGGCGTCCAAGTCTATTCCGGTACTCGCATCGCCTACAGCGCCGCCCAGGTACGTGCTGTAGACAAGTTCATTGCCGGCAGGATCTATCATGGCGATAAATGCGTCTCCAATCTCCCATTCAATAGGAGGATCGTCTATTTGCCCTCCTTCGTAGGTCGCCTGGTACGGGTTCTGAGTAGGAAAATCACTGGAGCATGTTTGGCCTACTACATACGCTGTGCCGCCATCATCCACAGCCACATCGTTGCCACTTTCAATATCGTTACCACCCAAATATGTACTATACACGAGATCACTGCCAGTGGCATCAATCTTGGTAACAAAGGCGTCATACGGCCACATGGTGGATCCGCCCGCATGTAAGGCCTGTATGGGGTTTTCTATCGGAAAATCTGTAGCCATAGTCCTTCCAATCACCGTAGCATGACCCTGCGCGTCAACGGCGACGCCAAACGCTTCGTCAAGCCCGAAACCGCCGAGGTAGGTGCTATACACAAGCCCACTACCCGATGCGTTTAGCTTGGTTACAAAAACATCATCCTCTCCCCATCCTTCAGGAGGCCCCCCAACGTAGGTGCTTTGGTATGCATTGAGAGTTGGGAAATCATCCGACTCTGTCATTCCTGCAATGTACACAGATCCTGCATCATCTATGTCGATTCCATAGCCCCTGTCATAATCTGCCCCACCAAGGAAAGTACTGTATACAACACTCCCGCTGGGCGAAAACTTGGTTACAAAAGCATCAAGCTCACCCCCCAAAACCGACTGATAAGCGTTGACTGTTGGAAAACCTAAATCTGCTGTCCCGGTAACAAAAGCGTTCCCTGCCGAGTCTGCCGCAATGCACGTACCCCAGTCTTCACCAAGCCCTCCGAGGTAGGTGCTGTAGATGATTGAGTTGCCTGACGAGTTAAGCTTGCTAACAAAGGCGTCTGTCCCGTCCTGATCCGACTGATACTCATTCAAGATGGGAAAATCCGTTGATTCAGTAGACCCAGTCACGCATATGCCGCCGTAGCTGTCTATTGCGACGTCAGCACCGTATTCAGTGCTGCTACCTCCCAGATACGTACTGAAGACAAGTCCATCTCCAGCAGCGTTCAGTTTTGTGATGAAAATGTCAAAGCTTCCTGCGTTGGCTCCTTGCAGCGGTCCCTGCGTCGGGAAATCCGTAGAGTAGGTGCCTCCCGCTATAACAGTATTCCCTGACCCATCAACTCCAACGCGCACATCCATGAAATCATCCTCGCTACCACCGATAAACGTGCTGTAGCTAAGCATTGGATCAATGATGAGAGGGTACTGAGGGTCATATTCCTCGGAAAGCGCAAAGCCGAACGAATTGTCGTCGGTGAGTACATACTCTCCTTCAATCGACTGTCTCTTATCCCCAATGACTTGGAATACAATTGGTCTGTGCTCAGTCACCGAGTTCCACTCGGTCTCAACCACCAGTTCTCCTGCATCATTGACATAGAGCGATCTGGCACCCTCGTATTCAATCTCTATCTGGGCAAAATCTGCTCCCGGCGAGACGATGAAATCGTACTCCATCTGTCTGCCGTTGCCGTAGTATTTGAGGTCGATTCCGGGATAGACCTCTTCAAGAACAATGGACTCGTAGTTGGAAACATCGGTGTGCCACTCGTTCGGATCGTTCCCGATGAAGTAATTGCACTTGTACTCCATCATGTCTTGACCGTGCACGGTCGGATTTGGGTTGGCACCGACGAAGTTGGCTTTGATGACGAGTTGCTCGACGCTGTCCGGTTCGTGAGCCATTATATCAGGGGCAGACGGGGACGTCTGCCGCCCACGATCAAAAGCAGTTTGTAGGTCAGGTTGCTTGTAACCTGACACAGACTTGGCGTTGTCAGGATCACAAGGATCCTGACCTACAGGCACCCGCCGAGTGAACTGATACACAGCACCTTCTGTCGTGAACCACATCGTGGCTCCACCGGCGTTAGAACGAAACAGCGCTTGCTCACCCCACTGGCCTTGATTCTCAGTGAAAGCCAAAGGCATTGAGGTGAGATTTCGAGTCACCTGGACCCGCTGCTCCACGGTCGTATTGGATGTGGTTGCTTGAACAGTTGATAAAGCGAGAAGAAGTGCGAAAAAGACGTAAAGCCTCATAAACCCCTCCAGGTCTGTAATAGCACCTACACCGGCAAGATAGGGAAATATACTGAAATGTCAAGAACTGCGAAGTGTTATGGCTATCTGGAATGGTCACTCCAGAGAGTTAGAATGTCAAAGCAGGTCCGAATGTGAGACGGTTGCTTGTTAGAAAACGGTCGCAAGACCTGGACGGGATGAAGAGTTGCTTACAAACGCCACTTTATGTGGAACTTCATCTGCTGTCACTTCAATATCAACCCTACAAGTTGGATTTGGTGCTCCAATTGGTATGACTTCAGTCATCAACCAGTCGCCAAGATCCAGAATCTTGTCCTCAATGTACGGTGCGAAGAGCATAAGTGGAGTTCTGAGAGAGGGACTTTTGAAAAGTATTGGTATGACGACCATCAGGAAGTGTGCAATCTTACCTTCCAAAGCACGACCGACCGCAGAATTCCTAAATGGCGTTGAGTCACTGAGAATCGAACATTCAGCAGATTGCCGTGATGGAGGTTTTTCAGGAGTCGGTTCAGTGTTACCTGTAACGGTGTCGAGCAAGACAGCTGTTCGATAATAATCAGAAGGTACGAATGCTAGTGGATTGCTTGACTTCTCCGCCTGTCTGGCTTGGTCAGTACACCGATCGTGGCTTCTCTTCTTGGTGGTTGGGCTGGCATAAAGAAGTGGTCCCGAGTGAATCGTCCCACCACCAATCAGTAGGCTCAGTAACACTACGAATACAACATGCACGGACGGGAGGCGTTTCACCGATCGAATGTGACGCCTGGTGCTTGTTGACAAAGCTTACACCGACCTTTCAGACCAACATGGAGGCTTCAGTAGCCTCTCAGTTCGGCATCCCTGCACTGTAAATCTCTTAACCAGGTGTCTCGTCCGTGAGCGTGCCTGCGAGTAATCCTTGAGTGACCAGCAGATTCGGTGAACAATATTCACGTTCCACTGATCATAGCTTAAAGATAGTAAGTCGTGCCATTCATCCAAGAAGTATCTGTGATTGTATGAGATGCTTACCAATTCTGTTCGAGGATTGAACAGTCAGCATTCGTCTCAAGACAGGATCCTATACACTTGGAAGTACTCCCTACAGCAGTAGCTGCTCCGATCAGCTTGATTATCGGGAAAGGCAATGTTCAGTCACGGCTCAAAGCGCTTCTCGCCCGTCCCGACGTCTCTGAGGCAACTCAGATCAGAGAGCTACTCCGTAGGGGCTTCACTACATGAACCCAAACCTCGCACCAGCAAGACTCCGGATTCAGGGTTTACCATCCAGTTGTTAGGCATTCGTCAATGGACCGATATTCGGAAGAACCGGGCTAAAGGGTTTTGGATTGGACCTAAGTATAATAGCGGTGCAGGGACTTGAACCCCGGACACGCGGATTATGATTCCGCTGCTCTAACCAGCTGAGCTACACCGCCATCAATCAGATTTTACGAGTCAAGAATCTACGCTTTTTCGCTCTCAAGTCAAGAGGAATACGCTATCTCCAATGTATCGGCATATTTGTGTTCGTACAACAGATAAGGCGTCTCTCTGATTATTTCGAGAAGTGAAAAACGTCAGTGTGTTTCGGTTATGCCCTTTCCGTCTGACACATCCGACTAACACAGCAAGACACTGCGCTGAATAAGCCACAAACCGATAATCGTGTGATTGGTGGCTCAACAGAAAACCAGCAAGAAAAAAGGCAACCTTGCGGATGCCTTAAACTCACCAAAAATGCGAAGGAGTTCCCCCTCACTAAGGAACTCCTTCAATCCCCACCTCTCAAATACCCTTCACCGCCATACTGCGTATATTTAAGAGTAACTAACTGCAACATAGTGTTATACAACTGGTGTGCCAGAAAACAGTACGTCCCGAATGTCTCGCCTAACGACCTGTAGGATAATCAAATAGAGCGGAGGGCCACTCCGCCTCACGGGCCTGTTCTTAGTGTAATCGCAGCACTTGCGCCAGATGCGACGACGACGAGGGACTCAAACTGCTGTAATATGTTGTGTGACTATCAGTTGCGTAGCGCACAGTCTGCGAACAGCCCAAGTCGTTGAAATGGGCGCAAATAGCCGAAATTCCGCTAAGATCTGCGCCTAAATCTGCTTCTTGGGAAGGTGGACTGACATTCCATGCACATCATGGGCGGCTTCCATGATCGATTCCGATATCACCGGATGCCCAAATACCAACTCGCCCAGCTGTGTGGCTGTCGTGCCTTGTTTGATTGCCAGCGCTGCCGTGTGGATGATTTCTGTGGCGTGAAGCCCGACCATGTGGACTCCGATAATATCATCGGTCTTTCGATCAGCAATTATTTTGACTTCCCCGGCAATCTCGTTCTCAGTATGCGCCCTGCCGAGGACCCTGAGCGGGAACCGACCTATTGCCAAATCATGTTTTTCTCCGGCCTGCTGCTCTGTCAGTCCGACTGAGGCGACCTCCGGATGAGTGAATATGACCGAAGGCACACTTTTGTAGTCCTTGGTTTTCATCTTTCCTATACAGTTGTCTACAGCAACAACTCCGTCATGAATGGCAGTGTATGCCAAAAGAATCTCGCCCCGAACATCACCGATAGCAAAGATGTTGGCTATACTCGTGCGCATGTCAGAGCCGGTCTTGATAGAACCGTTGGCGTTTAATTCGACATCGACATTCTCAAGGCCCAAGTTCGCAGTATTGAAAGCCCGTCCCACAGAAACCAGCACCTGATCACATTCAATCGTCTTCCCGCTGGAAAGTGCGGTTTGAATGCCGGAAGATGCTGAGGTAACTGATTCCACTTTCATTCCTGTGTGAAGCTTGATTTTCAGCTTCTTCAGTTCGCGTTCGATAGTTCTGGAAGTATCCTGGTCCTCAAGCGGCAGAGCGTGATCCAGCATCTCGACCATCTGAACCCTGACTTCCAACATCGCCAGCATGAACGCCCATTCACAGCCAATCACACCGGCGCCGACAATGAGAATCGACTCCGGGAGGTTGTCCAGTTCCAGCAAGTGGTCGGATGTTAGCACCCGTTTACCATCGATAGGCAACGAAGGGATATCCAGCGGGCGCGAGCCAGTGGCAATAATGATGTTGTCCGCCTGGATCTTCGTCTCGCTACCACTCGGATCAGTGATAATCACACAGTTTGGGTTCTCGATCCTGCCGAACCCCTGGTAGTGTGTTACCCCGTGTGACTTGAAAAGCTGCGCGATACCGCCTACAAGCTGTCCAACAATCTTGTCTTTGCGTGCACGTATGGCTGGCCAATCATACTTTGGCGGACTATCCAGCCTGATGCCGTACTTTTCGGACTCCTTCATTTGTTTGTACCGGAGTGCCGAAGCGATCAGCGCCTTGGACGGAATACACCCGCGATTAAGACAGACTCCGCCAAGGTCACGATCTTCAACAACCGCAACTGAAACTCCCTTGATCGCGGCCCTGATCGCGGCAGTGTAGCCGCCCGGACCACCGCCAATAATGACTATCTGAAAATGCTCGATTGCTTCGCTCCTTGCCTGACATTGTACATGCCGAGCAATCTACGGTGAACGGGCAACTTGGCAAGTGCTGGACAAAAAAAAGACCGGCACCCAAGGGAGTGCCGGTCTTCCAATATACAGAATATGTTGATTTAGTCTTCGCTACCCGACAGGGTGATAACGAGAAGACCATCGGTCACGACAAACAAGGAATCCCCTGTAACACCGCAACTGGTGCCGTAGTAGTCGAACCGGCCGGTCATGATGATATCCTTAAACGCCTCCAGATTGCTGATGTGTCCCAACGACTCCCCGTAGGTGACCGTCTCACTTCCACCGGCAGGTACAGTCAGACCGGAAATGACGGAAACCGCCCCGGACGGAATACCTCCGGTAGGCCAATCCGATGGATCAGCGGGACCGGTCGCGGCTACGAACATCGCATTGAACTCGCAGGTTTCAGTGGAGTTGTTCTGAATATCGAATGAAAAACCAATCATATCGATCCTGTCGATATTATCCTTGTGGTCTTCCCAAACCGAATTGCCGGTAAGGTCCACCGGATACCAGTAGAAACTGCCATCAGCAGTGAAGCTAAACTCGACTTCCTCTACGATTACGAATGTACCGGACATGATCAGTTTACAGCCTACCCCGGCCAGGCAAAGGAGAGCCAGGCTCAGGATCGCAAACGTAAGTGTGCGTTTTTTCATTGCCTACCTCCTATATGCCGCCGCCAAAGGCGTAGTTAAGGCCACCAAGCAGGGCCAGTGATTTCTTAGCACCGCCATCCCAGCTAATAAAGTGGGCTTTGGCGCGTGCATCGATACTGAATTTGGGAGTAATTCCAATCGCGAATCCCATGCCGCCCGAAAACCCGAACTTGGTCTCGCTGTCCTGTATGGTTTCATAGGAGTCGTTGCTGATTTTGTACCAGCCCATACCGGCAACAAAAAACGGTGCGAATCCGGGTCCTGAAAGAGCACCACCAAGTATACCGTCAACCCCATAGGCCGTTATCTTGGAGCCGTCCACATCCCATATGATATCTTCAAATGTGTCCGGCGAACCATAACTCGAGAACGACAACTTTGGTTCGATTGTTAGGAATGGCAAAGCGCTGAAGCGAGCCCTGAACTCAAAGATCGAACCGGATTTCTGGTCATCCTGGATAATCGGTATGTTGATACCGCCGGAGAATCCAACACCAAACTTAGGTGTCTGGGCACCAGCGAACGATACCGCCATCATGACCAGAACGCCAACGATGATAACTTGCTTCTTCATCCAACCTCCTCTCGAATGTGCTTTTAGAGAACTGGTATGATCCAGTTCCAGTAGTCATGTACACAATTGTCAACCGCTCAGATGCAAGAACCATAGATGCCCCATTCCACAAAGCGGACAACAAGCCTAATCTAAGACATTTGCAGCCGCTACACTACCAGAAAATCACGGAAAAACCAAACTGCAGATCAGAAACGGCTTGACATATTTCGAAAGCCCATTATAATAATCAGCCTTAATTAAACAAAAAGGTAGCGTTTATTAAACTCGGAAAGCGGCGGAAACGACATTGGAACTGAACATCGGACAGAAAATCAAGACTCTTCGGTTGGCATCGGACCTGACTCAGACCGAGCTGGCTGATCGGGCTAATCTGACCAAGGGGTTCATTTCTCAACTTGAGAACGAGCAGTCTTCGATTTCTGTCGATTCGCTGGCCGACATTCTGGATGCCTTGGGAATCAGCCTGTCGGAGTTTTTCGCTGACGAGAGCGAAGTGAACGTGGTGTTTTCGCCGGATGATCGAGTTGCTATCGACGGCAAAGGGGCGAGCAAGTTTGAAATGCTGGTCCCTGGATCAACTAACAATATGATGGACCCAATAATGGTGGAGTTGGCTCCGGGCGAGCAGTTGGACTTCGGCGATCCGCAGCCGGGTGAACAGTTCGGTTTTGTGTTAAGCGGCACGGTCACGCTGTCTTTGGATGGCAAGAACCATCGGGTATCAGGGAAACACTGTTTCTATTTTGAAGCTAATCGACCGCATCAAATCTCAAATAGGGGAGAGGCGGTGGCCAGACTCCTGTGGGTTACCACACCGCCTCAGATGTAGCTGCAAACCCTGAAACTGCAAAGGAGGTATGAAAGATGAAAGTACTCGGACGACATCTCATTGCTGAATACGCCGACTGCACAGTCGAAAAGCTGAACAACGCTGCTTTTCTTGAAAAGTGCATGAACGAAGCGGCCCGAAAATCGGGCGCTACAGTAGTCCGTTCAGTGTTTCATCGATACGCTCCCCAGGGTGTTTCCGGTGTTGTTGTTATTGCGGAATCACATCTCTCTATTCACACCTGGCCGGAATATGGATATGCTGCCGTGGATTTCTTCACCTGCGGTACGACCGTAGACCCTTACAAGGCTCATGAGTATCTGAAAGACGCGCTGGAAAGCCAGGGCGGAGCCATAAGGGAAATCAAGCGTGGTATTCCATCTGAGACCGACGAGGTTCTTCAGCATAAACTGACCAAGCCGGTTATTTCCGCAGCTAGCTGAGTGGGGGACAGGATCAATGACTCACTCACTTACCTTCTCGCAAGCGACCCGAACAGCGATCTTTCGAGGCACCAACACGGAACTTGTCAGTGACTTGTTCCGGCACGAGCAGCCCCACACGCCGCTGATGCTTCTTTCGCGGTCTGAGATTCGTCGCAACTATCAGGCCCTTCAGGCAGCCTTGCCGCGTACGTCAGTATACTACGCCGTCAAATCTAACAATCATCAGGTGATGCTCGACGAAGTACACTCAATGGGCGGCAATTTCGATGTCTGCTCTGCTTCCGAGATCGAATCCGCGATCAGAACCGGGGTTCGCCCATCCACACTTGTGCACACGCACCCAATCAAACAGATTCGTGAGTTTGATCAGGCTGTGGCAAGCGGGGTCGAAATCTTTGTGGTCGACAACCCGGCGGAAGTTGTCAAGTTTACGCGTTACTCCGAGAAGAAGTTGAAAGTCTTGATCCGCTATCGGATTAACACCAACACTAAGGCTGTCGTCAATTTGCAGTACAAGTTCGGCTGCACACCGGATGAGGTACTGCCACTGGCACGGATGGTAGAGAAATCTGGACACGAGTTCCACGGGCTGTGCTTTCACATCGGTTCACAGTGTGTTTACTCTGAAAACTATGTGAAAGCAATTAAGACGGCGCGTGAACTGATCGAAACTCTTGCAGGGGAAGGCTTACAGACACGGATGCTGGATATCGGCGGTGGTTTCCCTGTACAATATGTGCAACCGGTGCCTTCAATCGATGACTTGTGCGCCCCCATCAACAGGGCACTGGATGAGAAGATCGATCCGAATATAAAAGTCATCTGTGAGCCGGGTCGATTCATCTCCGCCACTCCGGTCACACTGGTCTGCAGCGTGGTGGGCAAGGCTCTTCGGGATGGCAAAATATGGTACTATCTGGACGATGGTCTTTACTCTACATTCAGTGGCATGCTTTACGATCAGTGCCAGTACCCAATCGTGACAGATCAACCCGGAGACGGGCAGCTATCGGTAATTGCAGGACCAACATGCGATTCATTCGATGTCATGTACGACGGCCTGATGATCCCCGATCATGCCGTGGGCGATACTATGGTATTCCCACTGACCGGTGCCTACTGTGCAGTATCGGCGTCTGACTTCAATTCGCTGAAACGACCGGACTACATCATTATTGACTGAGACCAGACGATGAAAGAGAAACCAGTTCCAGAGCAATTCATCAAAGAAGAAGGCATGGAAGACCTCTGGAATGTCTGGTACTCCGAGCTTCATAAGAGTACGTCGGGGCTGACGCTCAAGGTCAACCGCGTTATCGAGTCAACCCAATCTGAATTCCAGCGCATAGATGTTCTTGAAAATGATGATTTCGGGAAGCTGCTTGTGCTGTACGGCTCGCTGATGGTGTGCGACAACGACAACAACGCCTACAACGAGATGATCGCGCACGTACCCTTGTTCTGTCACCCAGACCCCAAACGCGTGCTGATAATCGGTGGCGGTGACTGCGGTGCGCTTACCGAAGTAATGAAACACCCGGAAGTCGAGCAGTGTCTCATGTGCGAACTCGACAGCAAAGTTGTCGAAACGGCAAAGAGGCATTTCCCGAAACTTACGCGTGGTCTGGACGATCCCAGGGCCAGGTTGCTGTTTCAGGACGGCAAGAAATACATCGAAGATACTGACGAGACGTTCGATGTCATCCTGCTGGATCTCTCAGATCCGGTCGGTCCGGCGGCAGATCTTTTCCAGAAGGCTTTTCACCAGCAGGTGCATGGCCGATTGCGCGAGAACGGCATTATGGTTGCTCAGTCGGAGTCGCCGTATTTCAACAAAGAAACGGTGCAGGCGATGTACTCCAATTTGAGGGATATCTTTCCAGTTGTTTGTATGTATACCTGCTTTATGCCGATCTATCCCTCCGGGCTGTGGTCGTTCGCTTTCTGCAGCAAGGGGATTGACCCCGTGAAGGGTTTCGACTCAGCGCGAGTTGAGCGCTTGAGTCTGGAGACACAATATTACAACGCCGAGACTCACACAGCCTCATTTGCGCTTCCGCATTTCGTCAAGTCGCTCATGTCTTAATATCCGATTAGCTGGCTTAGGAAGTAGGTTGGAACCCCTGTGGTTCCGACAGCTGCTACTCTGTCACCCTGAGCTTGTCGAAGGGTGAGCCAAGCGATGCACCATGCTTCGACAAGCTCAGCATGACAGCCTACAAGGGCAGGATCAACCACTCCGAGAGTGCCTGCGATTCTGCCGAAGCTGGCAGGTTCTAAGGCGGATCCGCCCTGCAATCTTGAACAAATAAAAGCGCCCGACTCAAATGAGCCGGGCGCATGATAGTCAGAGTTCTTAGTCAGAGACTTAGAACATCTCGTACAGAGCAGAGATTTCCCAGCTCATCTGACTTGTGCCCTCGGATGTGATGAAGTCAAATCCGTTCAGGAACAGTTCAGGATCAGCATAGGTATCGACGTAGAGGCGACCCCAGTGGAAACAGAAACCGAGGTAAGTGCAGTTGTCTGCCCACTTATAGGTGTCCTTGTAGGTCCAACTCTCTTCGTCCTCAGCATCCACATAGTCAGACTCCCAACTCTCGACATTCCAATACGACGTGGCGCCAAAACGGACATCCATCCAACTGAAAACGTCGGCTTCGAGTCCGAATTTTAGATATGGAAGTGTGAACACTTTGTAATTTCGTTCCCAACTGTCGGGAGAACGTAAAACCATAATGGTATCGCTGTAGTTCGCTTCTTCTTTGATCTTGACGTACTGGATACCAAAATCCATCACTGCCAGGAGGTTCGGTCCTGGCTGGTAATGCATACCGCAACCGCCGTCAAAAGCGAACAGCGACTGTTGCATCTCGAAGTCAAGTGTGCTGATACCGTCGTCGTAAGACTCAGGATCGTAGTAGTGGTCATATTCCTTGGTTCCGCGCTTACCTATCGCGAACCCGGCGTGAGGTACCAATGTGATCTTGGGACTGCGCACCCAGAAGTACCGACCTTCAAGTGTGAAATCCGAGTATCCGTTTGGCTCAGTGATCTTGTTACCTTGGTTATCTTCGTCCGTCCAGGATCCGAATCCCAAGCTCAAGGCAACATCCCACTGCCCGGTAGTGCCTTCAGTCAGACCAAGTGCGAAATTATATTGAGTGAAAGACTCCTTCTCCTGCTGGGTTGTGACTGTATCGGGATAAGTGTGTGAATCATCCTCTTCCCAGCCACCGCAGGTATAGTCGAAGTGGAAGCCGAAGTTGTTAGAGCCGAGCTGGCGACCAAAGAACAGGTCGATCCGCCGATTCGGGTCAATATAGTCATAATCATAATCCGCCAGCCACTCACCCATGTAGCCTTCCGGCAATTCGGCTGGTAAGCTGGAGATGTAAGTACCAACCACAAAGGGGTTATCTTCACCGAACTGCCAGTTGATGCCAAAGTTATAGAACTCATGACCATCAACGTTAGGGCTGGGGTCGGAACCCACTCTGTCATAGTAATACTCTTCATAGTACATGAAGTCAGCGACGGCGATATTCGGGTAGTTGAACGTACGACCCGGGAAACGGAACATGTTGTAATCATCGACTAATATGCCATTGTTGTCGCCAAGCACCTTGACGCGCGTCTTCGTTGCAAACGAGCTCAGACTCATCACCAAGATAAGGATTAGAGACAAAATTATAATTTTCTTCATCATTACGTCCTTGTTTCAACGTTTATCGATACTTGAATTATTGAATGCAAAGTCAGATCATTCCCGACGAGAACCAAAGCTGAAAAAGAAATCAAGCATTCCGCCGGAAAGCTGTGTTCACTCCATAGGCAATCCTCCTTTGGGTACAACATCTGGTCACACCCTGACTTTTCTTAGCTTACGCATCATCTATGTGCGTTCAACATTTATCTCAAACTTGCTTCATTGCAAGATCGCTGGTCAAGAATACGTAAAGGACACAATAATGGACAAGAAAAAAAATGGCCTTTTTTTATCGGGGAATTCGACTTCAGCTACAAAACATTGCCGAAAGCACACCAGATCACTCTTTGTTCTCCTGACAATGCCGTTTCACACTTTGCCAGATTTGCTCCAGTTCATCGAGTGTGTAGTCGTCGAAATTGCCACGCTCATCGCTAACTTGCGTTTCCAATCTCTGGAATCTGGTCTTGAACTTCTTCAGAGCTTTCCTGAGCGCCGATTCCGGATCGATTTCGAGTTTACGTGCGGCAGACGCTACAGCAAACAACAGATCTCCGATTTCATCGTGAAGTCGCTCTTTCCGGTCAGATGGGGCTGAGTTCAGTACCTCTCTTAACTCCGAAAGCTCCTCGTCTACCTTTTCGAGCACGTCTTCAATGTTTGTCCAGTCAAACCCTACTCCCGCGGCCTTTTCGCCAACCCTGAAGGCCATTGTCAGGGCTGGCATCGAACCAGGTACTCCCGCCAGGGCAGACCTGTTCTCCCTGGATTTGGTCTTAATCCTCTCCCATTGATCGCAAACCTGTTTTGGAACAAGTTTCCGTTTTTCGCCGAAAACGTGTGGATGACGCGTCACCAGCTTGTCAACAATACATTCCAGCGAATCATCGATATCAAAATCGCCCTGTTCACGAGCCAACTGAGCATGAAAAACTATCTGACAGGCCAGATCCCCCAGTTCCTCCTTCAGGGAGGCAGGATCCCCTGACTCTACGGCTTCAACGACCTCGTAAGTTTCCTCTATCAAGTAGGGCAGCAATGACTTATGGTCCTGGGCACGATCCCAGGCGCAGCCTTCCTCGGAAAGAAGTATCTCCATTAGCAGGCAGAGCCGCTCGAAGGGTGAGAGTTTCTGGTCGAATACGCGAGCTTTCAGATCTGACATAGCTGCCGACAATATGGTCAATCCCTGTCCCGGGAGCAACTTAACAGTGAAGGCTCCCAGCCCCTTGACAAAATCGGACGTCAGGTATACAATGGGAGGCTTCAACTCCGACTTACGCCCTGAGTAAAGGGCAACTCAGCATGGAGCATTGCGATATGGAAAAAGTGAGCGAAAAGAAAGAAAAGAAATCGACGGCCTACTCTCCGGCCGACGTTGAGAATAGAACATATCAGCGCTGGATTGACGCGGGTTACTTCCATGGAAACGCCGACTCAGCAAGGAAGTCATATTCTATTGTCATTCCACCACCGAACGTCACAGACGTTTTGCATCTGGGTCATGCTCTGAATAACACGATTCAGGATATACTCATGCGCAAACACCGGATGGAGGATCTTGAGGCTGAATGGCTGCCAGGCTCCGATCACGCCGGTATCGCCACGCAAGTCATTGTCGAGAAACAGCTTACCAAAGAAGGTACGACCCGGCGCGAGATAGGGCGGGAGAAGTTTGTTGAGCGCACCAGGGAATGGGCTGAGCGCAACAAGGAGAGCATTCTGCAGCAACTCCGAAAGATCGGCTGTAGCTGTGACTGGGATCGTACGCGTTTCACGCTTGATGAGGGTCTTTCCCGAGCCGTGGCCGAGGTCTTCATGCACCTCCATAAGAAGGGACTGATTTACAGGGGTAATCGAATCGTCAACTGGTGCCCGTCCTGTCGAACCTCGCTGTCCGACGACGAAGTTGAGCACAAGGATTTCGATGGCCATCTCTGGTACATCAAATACAAGATCAAGGGTTCGGACGAGTACTTGACCGTTGCCACTACCAGGCCGGAAACAATGCTCGGCGATACTGCGTTGGCTGTTTCGCCAAAAGACAACAGGTTCAAGAAGTACGTTGGCAAGACCGTGATCCTGCCAATTCTGGAGAGGGAAATCCCGATTGTCTCAGACAGCTACGTCGATCCGGAATTCGGTACGGGTGTGGTCAAAGTCACTCCGGCGCACGACCCAAACGATTTTGAGATCGGCAAACGCCACGATCTCGAAGAGATCAACATCCTCAATACCGACGGTACGCTCAACGAAAACGCCGGTAAGTTCAAGGGGTTGGATCGGTACGATGGCCGCAAGCGTGTTGTTGAAGAACTCGAAGAGCGCGACCTGTTGGAGAAAACCGAAGACTATGCACTGTCGGCAGGAACCTGCTATCGTTGCCACAAAGTCGTTGAGCCCTATCTGTCGCTGCAATGGTTCGTGAAAATGCGAGAACTGGCTGAGCCCGCTATCGCGGTTCTCAAAAAGGGTGAGTTACGATTCCACCCGGACTATTGGTCCAAAACTTACCTGCACTGGATGGAGAATATCCGCGACTGGTGCATCTCCCGTCAGCTTTGGTGGGGACACCGTATCCCTGTCTGGTACGCCGAGGATGGCACCCCGTTTGTCTCGGTGGATCGCCCGACAGCAAAGCAGTGCGAAGGCTACGATCCGGAATCGCTCGTGCAGGACGAAGACGTTCTGGACACCTGGTTCTCGTCATGGTTGTGGCCATTCTCCACTTTTGGCTGGCCTGATAAGACCAAAGAACTGGAGCGATTCTACCCGACCAGAGTCCTGACCACCGCTCCCGACATCATTTTCCTATGGGTAGCCCGGATGGTCATGGCGGGATTCGAGTTTACCGGCAAACAGCCGTTTACCGACGTGTACATTCATGGCATAGTCCGCGATGCCAACGGTATCAAGATGTCCAAGTCACTAGGTAACGGCATCGACCCGCTGGAAATCATCGAGAAGTACGGCGCCGACGCCCTGCGGATTTCGATGGTAATGGCGACACCGGACGGCCAGGACCCCTGGATCAGCAAGAATACGTTTGAAGGCGGCCGCAACTTCGTCAACAAGCTATACCAGGTGTCGCGCTTCGTCATGATGCGTCTCGACGGCAGAAAGCCACAGCTTGACACTCTCGATGACAGTGACCTGGTTATTTTCGACCGTTGGATTCTCTCGCGTTTGGAGAGGACTATCAAAGCAGTCGATCGGGCGTTTGCTGAGTATCGTCTCTCAAGCGGTGCCAAGACCCTGTACAATTTCGTGTGGGAAGACTACTGCTCCTGGTATGTGGAGCTTATCAAGCCGGACCGCCCGGGCGCAGAGATCCGTGAAAACTCACTGAACGTAGCTACGTTCGTACTCAGCCAGATTCTCAGACTGCTTCATCCGTTTGTACCGTTTGTGTCCGAGGAAATCTACCGACAACTGAAAGGCGCTGACGGTGACGGTGACGCTGGCGAGGCTACTCTGACATTCGGTCCCTGGCCCACGACTGATGGTGAGCATATCGACGAAGCCCTTGAAGACAGGCTTAAGCAGATTCAGGAAGTCGTCACGGCGGTGCGTTCAATCCGGGCAGAGTTGAATGTCCCTCCCGGCAAGAAGTCCGACCTTTACGTGCGCGTGAATACCGAAGAGTTCGGCAAGTTGCTTGAGGACCACATTCAGTATTTCCGTTCACTGGTGCGTGTGGAGAATCTTCACTGCGGCATTAAGGTCAAGAAACCCCCGCTATCGGCTTCGGCTGTGATCTCAGGGGCTGAGCTGTTTCTTCCGCTTGAAGGCCTGATCGACATTGATGTCGAGAAAGCGCGACTTCAGAAGGAGCTCGATAACCTGAAAACGCAGATGGTGAAGGTATCTAAGAAACTTGCCAATCCTGATTTCCTGGCAAACGCCCCGGCTGAGGTGATCGAGCGTGAGAAACTGAAGAAACACGATTACGAAGAGCGGATCGAGCGCATCAACAAGAACCTGGAACAGGTCCTCGGCTGGTAGCTATTTTCCTGAATAATCATCAGTATATGTACGGTCAGGTGTCTGCCTGACCGCCGTGTTAGTTGAACGAAGCGCCAGGCAGAGACACCTGGCGGCACTTCATATTCTCGTGCCAGGCAGATGTCCACATCTGCCGTTTTTCCCACATCATGTCACCCTGAGCCTGCCGAAGGGTCGAAGGGTGCCGCAGCCAAACAGCGCACCATGCTTCGACAAGCTCAGCATGACAGAGGATGTGCTGGTTGTTCTGTGAGCCAGTCGTAGTCTTGTAGGGCAGGATCAGCCACTCTGAGAGTGCCCGCGATCCTGCCAATTATCATCAATAATTTGGCGTCCCGTCACAATTCTTCAAATAGTGTGTCGGGGCGATAAACAGAGCATCGATCAGCATTGTTAAGTCACTACCATCAATCATCATTGTATTGCTGCATGGTCGTCCGCAACTGAAATCTATGTCAGCTTCATCCAGACAGATGCTGTCCCATCCGGATGACGGGTTGATAAACAACCCTTCGATCATCAGGGTCAGGTCGCTGCCGTCGTAGTTGAAGCCCAGGTCGCCGCCGCCTTGGTCAAGGTCACCGACGCTGGGAGGGATGCAGCAACTGGACGATTTGTTCCAAGCTGCTATGAAGAAGGCATTCTTGTCACCGGCAGTCGTGAACTCTCCGCCGGCGATCAGGTCACCGTTGTAGACCGTTAGGGAATTGGCCGAAGAATTCATCCCCGAACCGAGCGGGTGCCAGTTTAAACCATCCCAGCAAGCAATACTACTGGCAGCCATTCCACCGGCAGTCGTGAAACCTCCCCCGGCGATAAGATCACCGTTGTAGACCGTCAGGTAATTAACATGAGCATTCATCCCCGCGTCTAACTGTTGCCAAGTCGAACCATTCCAACGGGCAATGCTATTTACACCAACTCCACCGGCTGTCGTGAAACGTCCTCCGGCGATCAGATCGCCGTCGAAGACTGTCAGGGACCAGGCATTGTTATCCAACCCTGAACCGAGCGGTTGCCAGGTCGAACCATCCCAGCAAGCGATATGATTGGCAGTAACCCCACCGGCCGTCGTGAAACCTCCTACGGCGATCAGATCGTTGTCGTAGACCGTCAGGGACCAGACATCGCCATCCATCCCCGAGCCGAGTGGTTGCCATATCGTACCATTCCAGCGGGCGATATGATCGGCACCTACTCCACCGGCAGTCATGAAATCTCCCCCGGCGATCAGATCGCCGTTGAAGATCGCCAGACAGGCAACCTGGCTATCCATTCCCGAACCGACCGGTTGCCAGATCGAACCATCCCAGCGAGCTATACGATTGGCAGCAATCCCACCGGCGGTCGTGAAACTTCCCCCGGCGATCAGATCGTTGTCGTAGACCGTCAGGGAGTAGACATCTTGATTCATTCCCGAGCCAAGCGGTTGCCAAGTCGAACCATCCCAGCGAGCTATACGATTGGCAGCGCCCCCACCGGCAGTTGTGAATGCTCCTCCGGCGATCAGAACGCCGTTGTAGACTGCCAAGGTCCGGACAACATCATTGATCCCCAATCCGAGTGCTTGCCAAGCCGAGCCATTCCAGCGGGCAACAACACCGACGAAAGTTTCGCCTGCGTAGGAAAACTCTCCCCCGGCGATCAGGTCACCGTTGTAGACCGCTAAACACAAGACCTCATCATCCATCCCGGGAGCGGGCGAAAGACTATTGTCCCAGTAGATATCATCAGGGTGGTCCAAAGGACTCGCAGACTGTCCAGACCGTTGTGCAAGTGGTCCACCGGTGCGTGGATCGATCTGAACATCAAACCCTTCCAGATCAAGCGCACCTTCAAATCCGGTCTGCCGGGCAGCTTCGATGTCAAAACGCCCATCCTCGGTGAGAAATCGCCCAATCGTTTCACTGGTGGTCGTCTGATCGGCGGTCGCCCTGGAAACCAGGGATAGCAAACAGAGCAGTCCCGCGAATAGAATCACGAAGTTCAACTTTTTCATTGGAAACATTTCCTATCTGTCGATTACCTTTATACCTTTGTCGTCCTATCTCCCGACTTTGCTTAACACCCTACCAGCATTCTCACGGAACAGCGCTTTCTCATCCCACTGACCCTGATTCTCAGTGAACGCCAGGGGCATAGATGTCAGGTTACGGGTGACCTGAAC
>Ga0164310_10000671_pt1 | contig 18570 bp, 25 predicted proteins | sample GuaBasSedimGuay1_FD_121795 | JGI IMG/M metagenome (GOLD analysis project Ga0164310, IMG submission 121795) | Subseafloor sediment microbial communities from Guaymas Basin, Gulf of California, Mexico - Guay1, Core 4569-9, 0-3 cm | ecosystem: Environmental > Aquatic > Marine > Hydrothermal vents... | reverse complement strand
CTCATTCTTCGCAACCTCAATTTTTCTATCTTCACCTTCTAGCTCATCCTCATTAGATGCATTTATAATTATCCGCCTCAGCCTAATAGAATTACAGATGCCTTGCATAGCGTCATTATGGTCGGCTGGCAAAATCTCAATCTCTCGTGAAATCGCTTTTACTGCTTCTCTCGGAATATCATCTACAGCCACGATAGCATACTCATCGGAGAGCTTGAAGAATAAACAATCAAGATGGTAGAGATATGGACTTGTCTTTACAGGAATAATTTTGTAATCAAATGCCTCCGCTAGATACTGCTGGGTTTTGAGAGTTGAGCGCTCACCATATCCAGCAACATAGATATTATCATGTATATGTTTAAGTTCTGGCCAGCCTTCCCAGTAAGGAGGTGCCTGATATACTTTAAAACCTAATCGTATAAGAAGTCCAGCAACTTCTTTTTTTCCTCCCCTGCTCTGCCATTCGCTCTAAAGTTTGAGAGAATCGCAATATCGGGCTGGTGAGCTAACACTGCAAAGGAATTAACGAATGTTTGGTCTTGAAGATTTGGATTAGGAGCAAGAAGATAGACTATAGCATCCGTTGTCATCAATTCGTAGAGATTATTCCATTGAAAGAGAGCTCTGCCGACATTTATGGTTGAATTATCTTCTTCCATCCATTTGTTGTTTTTAATTTCGTTGGAGATATAGACAGGCGGGCACATTACGAATGCCGGTTTCCTAAGCGAAGAAATCCAGGTCATTCGTCTAATAAAAAATATTAATATTAAATATCTATATTTAGTCTATCATGCGGTTTCTTCTGCTTCTAAACCACGGAGGGCTCTGGCTCTGTGTATCTCTCTACGATTCTCAGGTATGAGCGCTAGTAGCTCTTTCATTTCAGCTCTCTGATTAAGATTTTAGTAGGAACATAGCTCCTTCTGTAATACGGTCTGTATGAACTATGCGTATTGTATTTTATATTGTTCTGAAGCACGTCACCGAAATACAATTGCAAGAGATAGCCCTTCCATCTCTCAAAATGTTCAACCTCCTCGTATATGATCTCTCGCTCATCATAACTAGTTTGTTTATTTACAAGATAATACCTTTCATTAGCCGCAGCAGAAGGATTTCCCTTCGAGAGTGTAGGATGTAGAACTATATTCTTCGTTCTGACCCAGAGATCTACAGCGACATCACTTGCATAAGGGAACGGGCGAGTATATTGACAGGCATAGGCATCATAATCCCAATTCACATTAGTGGAAGAAGCCCACAGTCGCAGTTCAATAGTATCTCCAGCATTGACATCAAAGTATCCTGCAGAAATCGTCCAGTAATAATCTGCCGAAACGGAGAAAGAGCCTGTTGAGAGCGAAGCGCCATTTTTTAGCTCTCTCCAATATACAGTCTGCGATGCGGTGTCCGTGTTTTTTCCGCCAGCATAAACAAGTGCGGTGTATGTTATCGTCGGTATATTTGGTGAGTCGTTGAGTTTGACAATAGGCAAATCTGCTTCTGCAAGGGTTATGGAAATCTGGGATTCTGCAGGTTCTGATGTTGGCAGCGAAGTCGGCGTGCTTTGCAAGTTCTCTACAGCATCTTTCAGCTCTATTGTTATGATTTTCAGCCTCATCCACTTTTCTGCGCTTATTAGCGTCATCTTTCCATCTCTTTTAATCTTGCTTCCTCTTCCTCCTCTTTTAACCTAATCACTCTCAGTCTTGGCAAAACCTCACTTGGAAAGAAATCCTTAGGCTCAACTTCTATACTCAATTCTTCATTTAGCTGATGGTAAGTCCATGATTTCCACTTGAAGTTCTTGATGAATTTCTCTATGTCTTTCTCGCTTAGATCCTTGAAATCTAAAACTACTCTCATACTTTGACACCCGAGTAGCCGATTAGTCTTGCATTTGCAGAATCTAAGTTCTTCACTTGCAGATATTTGTTCTCGTTTATGGGAAATCGCAGATTAGTCCAAGCACCGTTGCCGGTGGCGGAATCAATTTTGATGGCGTTTGTGCCATCCGTGTGGTATATTTCTACATCATACTCATGAGTTATGACCATAATTATCCACTTCTCGCCAGTTCCCGGTTTTATATTGAGAGAGCCATTAGCTGCTACCGAAACAATATCTGAGACTATTTCCATTTTTCTCACCTACAATATTAATGCCAGTAATAATGCGTTCTCTTCAGTTATCCCTGTGCCTTCTGCCTTCAATTTCTGAACTTCCTTATAGGCTTTCCACGCTAGCCAAAGAGACAGCTCATTTGACATTTCAACCAATTAACTTTCGCCACACATCTACAGTAACACTATAGGATTCATCAAGATTGATAATCTCAATCTTTGTAAATTTTTGTAATAAAGGGATGAGACACGTCCTTGTCCGTGTGGAGCCCGCAGAAAAAGTGAGATCCTCATAGTTCCCAGCATCCTCAGCATCGTAGGGACTATCGAAGTCTTGCCCATTCGCAGAATAGAGCCATCTAATTCGCACGCCTTTACTCGCTGCAGAGTCATACGAAGCCTTCACTGTAATTATAGCGAGGCTATAACATTCGTTTTGCGTGACAAAGGAAGCCGAACCGCTTGCATCTATAATTTTTTGAGTGAATATTTGACATGCATTAGTAGATGGAAAACACAAGCCTGGCATGTCTCCTCACTTTTGGCTTCATTTAAAATTTCATTATGATTTGAATAATAAATATATCTTTTCTACATCACGAAAGCTGACCTCCCTCTCGCCCATTTGAACCGTTCCATTCAGATGAAGAGATAAATATCCTACTTCTGGCACCGAGGCATTTGGTTTAAAGTAAAAATACACATACTTATTCTCTTTATCTTCACTGAATTCTCCTACTCCACAGTCTGATTGATAACTAAGATTTACGTTTGCTTCGCTAGGCAAATAGATAGAATTATTCTCATCCTTTATCTGAAAGCGAAGAACAAGAGTTTCATCCGAGAAAAGATAATAAGAAGGCATATTACTTCAAATCTATTAAATATTTATATATTCGTGTTATATCAGTAAAGAATATTCTACCATAAGGAATCGCAGGTTTGGGTAACGGGATGGAGCTCGTAAGCAGAGTAAGAATTTCGGTTGTGAATTCTGATGCTTTTTTAAACTCGGATGAAGAGCCGAGCTCCACTAAAATTGCTCCGATTAACGAATGCAGACCTCCTATTTCTATTAGAGTTTTTAAGATTAGAGACTTACGCCAAAGAAAATTAAGAAATTGAGAATATGGAGTAAATAGAATTAAATTTGAGAATAATTCATGAGATATTTTAGAGGAAACCAAGCCTGAGAAAAGCAGTGATTTTGAAACCAAAAAGGTAGTTATTATTTCACAGGAAGGGAATCCAGAAAAAGATGCTGTAAATAAATTTAATCGAGAAATTAAGCCATTTAAAACAAATAACAACGACGATTGCACGAAAGCGTCAATGTCGCTTCCAGTAAGAGGATCACATCTCAGCAAAACAGAATAGATGTTTTTTCCTGGTATCTCTCCTGAAAAATATGTTAATAATAATAAAAGAGATGATTCTTGGAAATCAGCAATAAGGAGAGGTTGGGAGAGCAGATCGGAGAAACAAGACCCAAAAACCGATATATCCGAGCTTACGATACTAATATAATTAATTGAAGAAGAATACTCATCGTATGTAGAAAACCGAGGCTCTTCAAGAATATTAATTAAATCGCCAAACGGGAATACTAGTTGCCAAGAGTATTCTTTGAAAATCCTGCTAACCGCAGCGCATTTTTCTTCAATCAGAGAGGCGGGGGAAATTAAGTGATATAAGAATGCTGAAGCTATGAGAGGCGGCGTGGGAATTACGCTTTCCTGTGTTATCTTCAGGAAAACTTCAATCGTAAGTGATGGAGTAACCGCTGGGATCGCTGCCCATCTTCTATCTGCACGAAATAGAGTCGCTGTTCCTTTCCGTGCCTGCCACATTTAACAAGGAATTATTTTAAATTGAATATCCTATAAATTGTTCGCATCATATCCTCATGAGAGTAAGTTGAAGAAATTAAGTCTTCTACTCTTTCATTTAGAATGAAACCCATAAGAAACTTAATATGCTCAGGGATAGCCCTATCAGTTACAGGAATTCGTTGTCCGTCTTTGCGAATTATTTCTCCTACTACTTCAACCCCAAAAGCTGCCTGCGTCATCAGCCTTGTGTTGGAATTACTCTTAATGTTAAAGCAAACGAACTATCTGCATCAAGTGTTACAGTATCAAATGTGCAACGAAGGAGACATGAGGTTGTTCCATTAGTAGCATTCATAGCCACCGCTGCTTCGCTAATCTGATTGCTTGGCAAATCGTCATAAACCCAAGTGGAATTCCACTGAGCAACATACGAGCCGTTAGCGTTCTTGTAATAAGATGTGTTTCCATCCTTGAAATTTGTCTCCGATCCCAAGAGATGTTCATCTGTCTCCGCTGCCGCTGTGTCTGAATTTCCCACGCCAATCGCTTTATAGGAGTAGGGACTATCCATACCGACTAGCAGCTTAGTTATGTTCTCCTTGCCCGTGTTCAAAATTTTAATACTCTGAAGAGCCATTCCTCCTAATTAAGCTTTCCAGAATTATCTTTATTCATTTAATATCTTTAATGGCTTTGTGGCTGGATTTGCAGGATTAGGAGTAACTGATGTCTCTATGAAATACGCCTCTTCAATTTCTGAAAAGCATACATCGCCTAAACAGACCTGTTTAATCTCATCGCCTGGCACTCCTATCTTAACAGAAAAACCAAAATCGACAGGATTTTCAATAATCTTCTTCGCTATTGTCTTTGCTACCGGAATATCATATCTGAGCTTCCCTATTATATACCAGCCTTTCTCATCCACATAGCTTTCCTTATCTTCATGTTTCTCAAGAAGGACGCCGATTTGGGTTGAGGTGTGATCCCACATGAGATTCCTGAACTCCACTGGCGTTTGCTTAAAGCTTTTAAATATAGATTGGAGTGCTTTCTCGGAAATTCTCTCCTTCACGGCGTCTATATCGGATGTAGCAGCATATCCGCCAACTATCAGTTCCTTCTGACTTTTCTCTATAATTTCCATACCAGAATGAGACATACGGAATATTTTGACAGGCTGACGGGGAATTAAGCCTAATGAGAAGAGAGGAATGTAATCAGTATAAGGCCCGTAGTCATTAATCGTGATGTGTAAATATTTTGGTGTCTCATCATAAAGAATATTGAAATGTGAAGAGAATGCTCTGAATAGTCTAAATAAAACAGCTTCGGTGAGTGAGGGTGGAAAATCACCAGCTCTTATCACTACATCTACATCATTTCCTTCACCCCGAACTACTGTGCCGCCAACAAGATAGATAAGCTCACGCAGGAGAGCTGGTTTGTTAAAGCATTCTAAGACATCTTCCAGCTTGAATTTCCTGCCTGTTTCTTTACCTCCTGATGGGACGGGAAGAAACTTCGTGCTAGACATCCTAAATTAAATCTTTCAACCGTTCTAAGCTTATCCGTTTGCCGAGACGAGTTCTGATGAATCTCTCTTCTCTAATCTCCTTCCTGTCAAATCTCTCATAGCCATCAGGAAAATCTAAGCCCAAATCCGTGTAATCACTCTCACTCACACTCTCTTTCGAAATCCAACCTTTCTGATAAAGCCACCAGAAGCTTCTCCGAAGAATTTCCGCATCCGCAATCAGATTAGTAAATCGCTTCATCGTCAGGTCTCGGTGTAAGTAACTATCACTTTAACACTCTCCGCTGTATAATTACTATCTAAATTCACGACTTGAGCTTTGATATATTTCGGGTCGGGAAGGACTGCATATGTTGTTCTTACTGTTTGATTTGGATTGCAAGGAATATCAAATTGTGCGTAGGGCTCGGTATCGTAATCGGAATCATCGTGCGAAGATAAAATTATTGTTCTAACATTATCGACTGCACTCTCATTAAAGAAAGCTTGTCCAGTGATGGCACATTTTATGGAATTTCCCAAATTCACCGGTCCATATAAATCACTCGTTGTGTTCGGATTAAGATACGCCAAATCCAAAACAACAGTAGTGTTTGTCTGCATTCTATAATCAAATTATTTAAAAGAGTTATCCTTTATTGCTCGGACTGCACCAACACCTTAAAATGCACTCTTTGAATATCTCGCTATTAGCCTGCAATTATACGCCGTTTCATTATTATTCAAATTGGTTACTTCACATTTTATATACGCTGGGTCTGGGAGAATTGAAACAGTTGCTCGAGCGTGCTTTGAGATGTTAGAAGGAGCGTTGAATTCAACATAAGGGGTTATATCCCAATTGGAATTATTATAGGAGGAAAGAACCGAAACTCTCAAGCCCTGGCTTTCCCATCTTACAGACATATTATATTGAGCTTCAGCCGTGAGAGATAATTTGACTACATTAGATAAATCAAGAGCTCCGCTTTCTATCTTGCCCGAAGGCTGAAGAGCTGCAGTTTCTAGCAGAACAGTTGTGTTGCCTATCATTTCTATTCAGCTGGATAAAAATACAACAAAGGACTATTTTTTCTATGAATGTGGATCCCTAGCAAATCCATCTCTAAATTAGCTCCCTCTCCTATTTCTCCTTCCAACAGCAGATAAGCTGCTTCATCCAAAACTGTTGATACTGAAATGCTGTGAAATCCCGATTGCTCACTAATCTTCTTTGAGGCAACCCAATCACCCTCTTTCCAATAGCCGTATTTGAGGGAGACATCACCACTCTGCATGATATAAAAATCAAGTTCGCTTTGTGGAAGTATTGTTCCAGAAACATTCACAGAATAATAAAATTTAAAGGAAGTTCCTTCTGCAGCTTCGATTCTAATAGAGCCACTGTGATTCTGCGACCAATAAATAGTTCCGTTGCCAGAAAGACTGTATTCAAAATCATTAATAGAAGAATCCCCTGTGAATTCATTAAAATATATCAAGCCGCTCTGTTCAACCGAATACTCAAAATTTTCTATCTCTTCTGTTTCTTTTGGATAGAGTATTATATCCTCATTGGCCTCCACTTGTCCGAGATAAAAGAGGATTTGTAATCTATCATCGCTATTTAACAAAATCTGTCTAGCGAGAGGTTCTTCATCCCTTACAAAAGTAAAGCTCTCAATATCTGAAATTACATGAATATCGTAGTTCTCCTCACCGATCTCAACGACTCCAAAACATCTCTGCCATCGTCGGTCCGTGTTCTGAGCAAAAAGAGGAGATGGAGGATCTTCTGGAACAAATTTCATTGCACACTTGCTCTTCCGCAAAACACCATCGGTCAAATAATGATGAATATACTGCCTCCCAAATCTATTATAATCTTTTACATCTATTGCTTCGCTTCCGAGTTTAAATCTCACTCTCATGGCTCCGCAACGAAAGCAGAAACTAAGAGATTTGTAACGCTTCCTGAAGTATTAGGATTTTGTGCTTTGGCTTTAATATACATTACATCGGGAAACATTAAACGAGTTTTCTGAACATCCTCACCAGGTCGGCAAGGAAGATTAAAGGAGAGAAGCGGCTCGGTATCCCAATTTAACCCATCCTGCGAAGAGAGAATTTTTATAGTGATTGGCTTTGTGGTGTCAGAGCCGAAATGGCATCTCGCAGTAATGGAAAGCTTTACAATATCTAATAAAGTAACGCTCTCTGATTCATCTAAGCTTGTTTCCTCATTCGGTATGAGAATACTCTTTTCCAGAAGAGTTACTGATTTTCCATACATTCTTCCTCTCCGCCTATCACCGCTTTGCCTTCATCACGATAAACAACCTCACCGTCCTTATTCCTAACTTCAAGAATGACTCTTACCTCAAATGATGTCTTCATTAAATTTCCACCTCCAGCGATATTCGCAAGATGTCCTTTTCTCCAATAGTGAATGGGTCAATTAGCAACCGAACGAAACCATCATCCCGTCCATTTGTTGAATTCTTCACAATTGCAACCTCGCTCACGGTATCTGAGAATAAATCGCCTCGTATCAAATCGCTTTCCCAGCGAACTCGCACTGTGCTGTTAATCTCTTCAATTCCTGTATAGGCACTTTTATAAACTTTTGCGGAGCCAAGAAGAGGGGAAGAATTGGGTGTCGCTTCGAGGGTAGAATTTCCAACACCTATTGCCTGGTATGTATCCACAAGAAAATTAGCAAACTCTTTTTTAAAAGATTTGAGAATGACTGTTTGTGTAATTGCCATCTTATTCACCCAAGAAAGCTTCTATCGCTTTTGTATCGGGCTTCCATGACCATTTCCATGTGGAGTAAGATAATAAGCCGGCATCTCCTCTGAGATTAAGATTGTTTATTTCGCTGCCGAACGCCCTACCTCTTGTAAAAGAGCCTTTCGCAAAATCCTCGAGATGCAAAGCTAAAAACGGAATATCATTCGTAGTAAATAAACAGTAGCCGCCTTCCCATCGGCTAGCTCCGCCTTGAATTCCAGTCTGAATAATAGTGTAAATTTTACTATGATTTTCCTCCGCTAGAAGAATTAAGAGCTCCTTATTTGCGGTGTCAACCGCAACTATATCACCGTGACTATTTCTTGCTATTCCATTTAGAGCTCGGAACGAGGAAAAAACTGTAACTTCTGCATCCTCCAAATTTTCATCAAAACTTGCAAGAATGTTTGAATTTTCACTATTCACCCAAATTCGCCCATCCTCAGTTCTTGTAGCATACTGAGGAGACCAATCGACAGATACGCTTTTCACTAATCCCTCATTAGAATTCCAGAGTGCCAAGCGATGATCCGAAGTCTTATTTAAAAAGAGGAAATAGGGCGGATACCAATATATCATATTTGTCTTTAAGTTATCCGTTGGATACTGTGCAACAATAGAATCAAAACACCATATATCCCCCTCCCAGCTAGCCTCGGCAAAAATTACAGAACGAGCAGGACTATTCCAATAGCAAAATTCTATTCTCTCACCGTTCGCCGAGGTTTCTCCGAGAGCAAAAGCAGGCATAGTAGCTGGGCCCAAATTATATGTATTAAACTTGCCATTGTAAAGATTATAAATATGAAGAATACCAGAAGTATCTCGCATCCATAAGCATCCCTTATGATCAAGATGAAACACATAAACTGGATTCGTCGGATAAGCCAGCCATTTGGATTTTGGAGCGTGAGCAACTATCATTCCATAGCCGGGTGGTTGGGTTGATTTTACAGCTCCAATTGTATACCATCTGCCAGATACTGGGTTGGTAGCAGGCGGATCCGGATCCCATGAAGGATTGCTCTCCGCTTTTACACCTGCTCCTTGAAGATAAACAGTAGCGCCTGCAGTGCAGTTATCGGATTTTACAATAAATGTTGCTGTAAAGTTTCCAACCGACGATGGACAGAATTTTATGAAAAATGAACGGCTGCTCTGGCCCGGCAGAGCTCCTAATGTTCCTTCGTATGCAAAATGTTGCGAATTCCCATGAACTCCCATGCTATAAATATTAGTTTCAACTGAATCTATATTTGTGATGGTTATTGTATAGTTCTTGGTGTAGGAATGAATCGGGATCGAGCCGAAATCAATATTTGCGGGACTGGCGTTCAGCATGCAGGGTGGTTTTTCGAGACCCTTTCCTCTTAAAAATGCTATTTCAGAACTACATGCATCGGGTTTGACTCTTAAATAAGCAATTCTATCTCCTGTCTCTTGAGGTGAAAAACTAATCTTTGCCAGTGTTTCCGCTCCACTAGGTAATGAAATCCTCGTGCTCTCACTTTCTATATTGAAATCATTTGCATCCCTTCCCTCTATGCTCAAATCTATTGTAGTATCTCCCGCACCGCTATTCTTTATTTTTAAATAAGTATGCTTTTTTGGGGCATCAATATACAAATCTCCAAAATCGTAGTAGCTTGGAGTAATTTCGATCGAACATCTTTCTCTTCCCACGCCGTGCACAGTCATTGAGGGGATAACATCTTCAACTATATTTGGCCAAGCAGAGATGTATGAAGTGATATTTCCCGCTTCGGTGGGACAGAATTTCACTTTAAGAGTATGCGTTTGATTTGTTTCTAAATAATGATAGCCTCCTCCCTGTGTGATGGTGAAATTCTTTGTATCTCCTACTGAAATCTTAATCGTCATGTTTCGTGTGCCTGTATTAATGAGACTAACCTCTTTTTCTTCACCGCACTCATTTTTCAGAACAGTGCCGAAATCTAGCTCGGATGGTGAAAATTCAGCCTCAAAGCCATATCGCCCCACTCCATATAAATCAGCATATACATCAGGAATTTCTCCGCCTACTCCTCCGCCTTCCCATTCTGTGTTTATCCAGAGCTTAGCATAAAAATCGCCTCGTTTATCAGGACAGAATTTAACAGCAAATGAGTGCCAGCCACCTGGAGATATTTTATTCGAACCAACCTGAGAGACTATTTTGAAATTTGAGGCATGAGAGCCCGTTATGTTAGCTGATATATATCCTGTTGCATCCCCAATATTTCTTACTGTGAAGTTTTGGATATCAGAGCATGAATTCTCAAGAACCCTACCGAAGTTGAAACTTGTAGGTGAAATTTCAAACTTTGGTGCAGCTGCGGGTGCTTCTTCTCCCCTTCCTGTTAAAGTTGCTGACACGCCATCACAAATATCTGGTGTGACTACAAGATAAGCAGTATGTTTCCCTGCCGACTTTGGACAATACTTTACTTTTATAGCCCCAGAACCATGAATTGGGAATAATCCTTCGGGTTTTTCTGTAATTGTAAAATGCTCTGCATCACCCTCCAAAGTAATAGATAATCTCGCTTGATTTCCACTCTCATGCATGATAGTGAATTCTGCTTCATCTGAACAAGTATTTATAAGCTGAGAGCCAAAATCGTATTGAAGTGGAGAAAGAGTAAACTGGCACGGAACCAACGCCATCCCCGTAATCTTTGCAGAGATATTTTCAGCTTTCGGAGAATACGGCTCAGCTGTGAGGAAAGCCTCTTTTTGACCTCCACCGCTTTTCGGACAGAATTGCACCTCAGCATTGATATAAGAATTTGGAGGAAGAGACTGGTCGCCTTCTCCGTCAAGTATCACAAAATCGGCACCGTTCTTTCCCTTAATAGAAAGAGTGAAATTTATCGTCTCACTGGCAGAATTATAAATCGTGAAATTTTTGCTATCTGAGCACTTCCAATTACACACTCCGGTATCGAAATCGTAGCTGCTCGGCTCTATTTTCAAAACGCCGCTTAAGGACTTAGCGGAGCCATGAGCGATAATTTCTTCATCATTACAATTTAGACCTTTCACTAAAATGTTTGCGGTGAAATTGCCTTCATTTGTTGGCGAAAATTTGACGGTGTAACTTCTCATCTGACCAGGCTTAAGAGTTAGAGTTGTATTCGCTTGTTTGATGCTGAAACATTCATCTCCAGAAATTTTTAATTGGAAATTAGCATCGTAGCATCCTACACTCTTTACTGATAAGTCTTTTTCCGCTTCGCTACCAACATAGACATCCCCGAAAGAAAATTCGTGTGGAGTAACTTCAATATACGGAGAGGTGTATCGGAGACATCCTCGTCCATATAGATTAGCGGTGATGTTTATATAATCACTTCCATCCGCTTTTACTTCAGCACATAAATAAGCCTCTAAATCACCACTCTCAAGCGGACAGAAACGAGCCCGCACTGTTTCTTGACTTCCTGCATAAAGCGTGCCATTAAATCCCTCAACTAATTCAAAATTTTTAGATTTGTCTCCTTGTATAGAAACGGAGACTTCAGCGTTCTCATCGCCTATATTTTTTATATTAAATGGGACCGTATCGCTGCAATATCCTATTTTCTGACCTCTGAAATCATACTCCCAGGGGTCAAAGATTATCGCTGACTTTCCTTCTCCCTTTATTAACATGGAGGTATTACAGGGCTCAAGCACAAGATATGCAGTATGCTCACCTGGGCAAGACGGTGAAAATTCTATTGTAACATAATGAGTTTTAGGCTCATAGAGGCTGGATTCTAATTTCTGAACACCTCCCCCCGATGTTATTCTGAAATCAGAGTCCCCCACGAGTTTTATATTCACATACGAATCTTCTGTATAGGAGTTTTTGATAGCGAATTGCTCCCTTCGGCTTTGTCCCACTAGAACTTCACCGAAAGAATATTCGGAGGCGGGCGTTCCCGAGCCCGGCGGATAAATGTAGAAATAATCACAGGGCGGAGATTCTGATTTACCTAATAGATAACAATAATCCCAATAGCCATTATCACAACTTATATTCAGCTTAGCGGTCTGATTACCCAAAACTTGCGGATTCCATTTGATTTTAATATTCTTCTGCTCGTGGGGCTGGAGAGTAACCTTTCCCTTCGGCCCTTCTATTATATCAAAATCAAGAGCATCAGGCCCGTCAATCCAAATATCAGCATTTAGCTCTTTGTCTATATTATTCTTGACTTTGAAATCGCCTTCTTTACTTTCATAAATCCTAAGTGTGCCAAAATCATAAGATTTGTAGGGATCAAGCATGCGGTCTACGCAGGAAACATGAATAGTCCAATTAGATGCATAGTATCTGGGAATAAGCGTCGTGTAAGTGCAATTAGGACAATTTACTATTCTAAATTGAAGAGCCACAGAAGCTGTATAATTTCCTGCTGTCTTTGGATCAAACTCAACAGCGAAGTTATTTTCATAAATTGATTCTTCAAATTCTTTATTGGGGGAGCGTTCTTCCCCGTTCCGTGTGTAATAAGTAAATGCATCAATATCTCCATCTACTTTTATAAAATATCTAAAATCAGAGGGATCACCATAATAATTTCCGGTATCCTGCCAGCCAAACTCAAAATCCCAAGAGCCGAAATCAAGTTTTATAGGCTCCTCACCTACAGGGATGATGCCAAAATCAATTGAGTATGAATCTGGATTATTTTTCTCACCTCGCTGACAGATGCCTTGAAGATGAGCATAGCACTCTCCACCCGCATCTTTGTCTTTCTTTTCACAAGGTATTGTGAGATATTGAATGCCATCGTCCCTAGTGCAATACCAGCCGGGCCTGGGAGGTGCGGGAGCTAGCTCGGGAGGAACAGTGTGCTCCCCGCCCTCTATCACATACTGCTCTTTTCCTCTCTGAACAAGAACACCGAATTTTGCTTTCTGCTCTGTCATAATATTTTTATTCTTTTGAATTCCTGCCCTGTTTCTATTATCTTAACATCCACCGTGTCGTCTCCATAATCTTTCGTGATTATCACGGGCACCATTCCTGTCGCTGAAGTCGGAAGTATCTTCAAATCAGCTGGAAGAGCGCCGGGATATTCCTTAGCTATGCTCTTATATATCTTATCAACGGTCGCATCAGCTAATCGCCTGAAGGGATTTTCCTCAGCTACGAACGGATGCGATAAATCATCCCAAGATGCTAATCTCAAAGTCATTTGAGGCTCCACACCTGCTTCTAATCGGAATGAAGCTTGATAAATACGGAGCGCTTGCCAATCAAGAACCTCTCCAAATCCCTCTAATTTAACATTATATCCAGGCAAATACGGTTTGGTTAAGGTTCTGCGTTTTAGATTAAGAGTTACTAAAGGTGATATGCTTTGAAATCGCTCTAAAAGAGTCTCAGCAATACCTGCGGCGATGCTCAATCCTAAATCTGATGCTTCATAAACAAATTCTACTGGTCTTTCAACGCCATCCTCCAATTTCGATGATTTCTTTTCTGCAAAAATATACGACCAATCAGAGCCTGCAGACATGCCAGTAACCTTCACATCATTTATATTTGTGAAAGGGCCATGGTCATAATACATTTCAAAGGAAATCGTATCTGAATCCGACACCGTAAAGAGTTCGCCTATTCGATCAAAGATGTATTGCAAATCACTTTCAGGCTGAAAATACATTCCATAATAAGAAGAATAATCAATCGGATAAAAAAAGAAGCTCATGTCATATTTATCGCAAATAGCGAGGAGAGCGTCCCAAAGAGTATGCCGACCAGGATTAAAGAGCAGAGGAAGATATTTGCCTTCTTTTGGACTACGCCAATCTTCTAATGGCACAAGTGAGCTGTTATCAAAATCTATGCCTGTCTTGCTTTTTGAATTAGCTCCTCCGCACCACTGCTGAAAAATCACTGTTGGGTCGTCGGTGTATCCAGCCTCAAGGAATGAAGTTTCATTCGGAACATATTGTTTAGTCAAATACCAGGGAATTGACTTAGCGATAAATTGTGTTGTAGGTGTCTGTCCTGCTCTCTGAGAATAGCGATAAGAAGTTATGACACCCCTGAATATTATCTGGTCGCCCCACTCTACTTCTATTCGCTCTAATTCTTTTGGAGCTTTCCAGCCTGCAATAGTAATTGAGCAAGTGTCTATATCCATCCAAGTCTGAGTAACTTCCACCGAAATCGTCTCCGTAAGATACTCAACCATTATTATAGTGAGAATTTTAGAACACCGGGCTGGAGAATGTATGCCTCTATCACGTCAAATATTGATTTTGCAATATCTAAAAGGAATTCTCCGCTGGCATCCGATATTATCAATTTCAGTAATCCGAGAAAGTTCTTTTCCAGCTTACCAACAAGGAATAGATTTAGGTTCCTATCTAATCTTACGACGCTTTGCAAATCATAATCAAATTCTGGCGAGATGCAAAGAGAGATTATCTCGGGTGATGAAATATAGCTTGTGCCAAGACGAAGAGTAAGAAAGATAATATCTGGAGTTCGTAGTCTTTCATGAATCTTAAAACCAATTAATTTCGTTCTGAGTGCGAAGAGATTATTTATGTTGCATAGCGAAGTTTCAAGGAGAATTGGATAGATGAAAGCTAGACCTAATTTAAATGGCTCAAGAAATGGTGTAATATCACTTTCATCCTCTTTCGTGTATTTTGCTGAGCGGAGAGCAAAGCGATGATAAAATGGAAGACTAATCTGATTTCTTGGAGCAGAAACGAATGGAAAATCGGGTGAAAGGAACAGAGTGGGATGTGAATCAATTTTTGAAAAGAAAGCCGTCCGCCCAAGAATGCACAGAGGAAAAGTCAATCCAATCAAAAGCGAAACAGTCGGAACAAGGAAATCAGTATAAGAGCTCTTCACACCAGAAAGAATCGAGGACTGATGTTGAAGAATCAGCCTTTCATATACTGTAGGCGTTGCTTCCTGCGTGATGAAACTGGAAGAAAACCTAAAGATGAAATGAGAATGCTCTATATCGTTAAATGAAAATACGGGCTGTAAGAGAACTAAAAATGGTTGTTCCCAAGCTTCACTTTTAAGAGAAAGGATGTGATAGTATCTTGAGATAGCACTTCTATCCGAAACAGGCAAACAATGAATGATATTTTGTGCTTGGGAATAAATTACAGAGAGATAGCGAGTCTGCAACGGTATTGATATTGCATGAGTAATAAATTCTCTCGGCTGAAGAAGCCAATCAACAAGAATATTCACACCAGAAAAACTCCGCAGCTCTCTCGTCAGACTGCCAACATTTACGAAAGCTAGCGAAGATGACAGCGGCTTATATATTTCTTCAAGAAATATCGGATAATACCGTCGTCTAAGCCATCTACTTGCTCTCATGGATACTGCGCCAGTCTTAATCTGAACACAAATCTCTGGGGATATTTATCCGAGCTCTGAATTCTAAGCGGTCGCTTGAATGTGCCTCTGAATATCATCTCATTCTCTCTATTGAATATTCCCATTTCTTTAATATCAAATGGAATATCTTGTGAGAACTTAAAGGAGAAATAGACTTCATCCCCAAGACGATAAACAACCAAAGGAAACGCTATCTGGTTGTCGCCTTGTAAGGAAGTCTGCTCTCTGCTCGCTGGAACATCAGAATCCCCAAATACTATTTTCGCTAAGCCACGGTCTTCGAGAGTTAAAACTTGGACAGCTCTTTTAGTGAATGCGTATGTGGCAAGCATGTCTCTTCAAGATTTCTGAGCTTAATCCATAATTCAATATCAAGATTAGCAAGGAGTTCGAGAAGCAAACGAGAAAGCGGAGATAATGTCTCTATATTATCATTAATCACAGGAATACGAGTTCCATCCTTGCGGATAACTTCCCCTATTACTCTGAAATTAAAAGAAGTTGATGCCGACATATCAGCCCTGCGTTGGACAGACTTGCAATATCAGACTGAATGAACTATCTGCATCCAAATATATCGTGTCGAATGTGCATCTCAACAAGCAAGCCGTTGTTCCATTTGAGGCGTTCATAGAAATAGCTGCCTCCGAAATAGCATTTGAGGGCAAGTCGTTATAGACCCAAGTGCTATTCCACTGTGCTATGTATGAATTGTTTGCATTCTTGAACGCTGACATATTGCCATCTTTGAAGGAGGTCTCATCACCTAATAAATGCTCATCTGTTTCTGCAGCAGCTGCGGTATGATTTCCAACTCCTATTCCCCGATACGAATACGCTCCCGATAAGCCAGTTAGGAGTTTCGTGATATTATCTTTTGCTGTATTAAGCAATTTTATGGATTGAAGAGCCATTTCTTATTCACCAATTTCAGATTTTTGATTATCAATATTTCAGCTCTTCAAACACTATTTCATAGCGATACCAATAAGGCGTTGAGTAACAATTCCAAGTATTGTATCTGAAATTTTTTATGACTGCTGTCATATTCGCTGGATTAGCAACATCGCTTATAGTTAATTCACCTGCCCAGCCCGAAGCTCGTCGTATGTCCCTTATCGCAGAAATTCCTTGACAATATCCTTCTACTCTCGCTTGCCATCTTTCTTCGCCAGTCCTCCAGAATGAAGTTGAGCCATCTAGTAGAGTCGTGATAGAGCTGGATATTATTATCTGGAAGTTGATGCGAGAAACATAAGTTAGATTTAAAGTTATTGTTTCTCCTTCGTTTTCATTTTTGCAGGTGAAGGTGATAAGCGGCTCCATTTCTCAAGGCTCTCACGAACCGATTCCTCTTTTTTAATCATAGTAGGTGAGATATACGGAAGAAACACATTCCCATCTACATATTCTCTTAAATTCCATTTTTTAAAGAAGTAGCTCCAACTCCTCGCCATTTTCTCTTTAGAAAATCGCTGATGCTCGTAGCCCTCATCCTCTCTATCATGCATGTGATAAAGGAAAACATTAAGGCAGACTGCGAATTGCCATTTAGACGGCCAAGCTTGAAGAGCGATATCCTCGTGCTCAGCTTCTATGACGAAATGCTCATCCCACTGAAATTCTTCAAAGAATTTCCGAGACCAGAAGCCTTGATTCGGCACGAAGTCAAACGGAAGACAGAAGACAAAGCCATTAACATTTAATAACTGCTTCGGCCATCGGAGCTTTTTCGCAAGCGTGTCTCCGTGTCTTATTTCAATGTCCCAAGCATCTATATTATAAAACATATTTGTTTCCAGCCATCCGAAGGTAGCAGCAGCAAGGTTTCTATTCATCTGCATTACCGGAAGTGCATCCCAGATATTCCCTGTCACCATTATGTCATCATCTATCATAAGGAAATAAGGTTCGGAGATTAACTCAATTAATCTGTTCCGACAAGCACTCAAACCGTAATCATATGGGAAGCGAAATATTTCAGCATAGATGTGTTGATTTGTCTCATATACTATTTTTCTATGCTCATCCCAGTATTCTGCTGGCCCGTCAAAGGCTACTAGAACTTCATCTGTGCGAGCAGCAATAAGGAATTGCATACACGCCTTAAATAAATCGGGTCTCATAAAAGTTTTAACTATCGCAACTCGCTTCATTTCAACCCCCGGGCGACATACAATATTTACAGGGAATTTCACCTTTTTCCAAACCGAGTTGCTTCAAAATATACGATTTGCGTTTCTCTCCACTCCAGATTTCCTCAAGAGACTGCTCAAATAAGTTTCCCCAACCTTGGTCAAGTGCATAATTCATACAACAGGATATTACTCTTCCATCAGCGAGAACATGAAGCCACTCATAAGGACGAGAACAGAAGTGTGGCTTGAAAACATTTATCTTCCTTTTAAATTGCCATCTCCAGTATTCTACTTCTCCAGCTCTATTATGGAAAGGAATGTATGAGATTTCTATATTATGCACTCGCTGTAAATCAGCTTCTCTTATAAGTGAATAAATAAAGTTTTTATATTGATTAGGAGTGAAGAATCTGAGCTTGCCGTCTTTAGAACAGCCGCATCCAACGAATTTAAATTTACAAATTTCGCCTCCCGCTGCTAATAAATCTATAGCTCTCTTACAAACCTTTTCAAAATCACGACCACAGAGTTCTGAATATGTTTCTTTATTTATTCCGTGTATGGAAATCCAGATTTCATGCATCTTATTGCTAAGAGTTTGAATTAGCCTTTTGAAGAAATTAGGATTGCCAGCGCCTAGTGCGGAGGATACTTCTATGAGAGTGTTAGGAAAATACTGATGCGTTATTTCTATTCTCTCAATAAGATGCTTATCAAAGAATGAATCCGACATCAAGTAAAGGCAAATCTTATATGGCTGCAGTTTCGCTTCTCGCAGTCTTTGAAT
>Ga0164310_10000670_pt1 | contig 18574 bp, 13 predicted proteins | sample GuaBasSedimGuay1_FD_121795 | JGI IMG/M metagenome (GOLD analysis project Ga0164310, IMG submission 121795) | Subseafloor sediment microbial communities from Guaymas Basin, Gulf of California, Mexico - Guay1, Core 4569-9, 0-3 cm | ecosystem: Environmental > Aquatic > Marine > Hydrothermal vents... | reverse complement strand
CGCCGTCTCTGAGATCACTGGCACCACGCCGCGCAGGAGCGGGATGAGCGCGGAGGAGGCGGCCGCCTTGGCCTGAGCGACGGTGTCTATAATGTCTTTGGGTCCCTGGCAGCAACCGGCCAGAAAGACGCCGTCCACCGCCGTGTCCACGGGTCGCAGCTTGGGATGTAGTTCCATAAAGAAGCCGTCGGATGAGCGCGCCAGTTTGAGCAGGTTGGAGAGGTCGCCTGCATCGGCGCGGGACTCCATCCCTACTGCCAGCACCACCAGATCCGCCTCAAAGTCAAAGGGACGGCCCAGAAGCGTGTCTTCTCCTATCAACGCCACCCGGCCATTGTGACGGATGACCTCGGAGATGTTGCCGCGCCGGTAGCGCACTCCCGTGGCCCGCGCCTCGTCGTAGAATTCCTCGGCCCCTTTGCCAAAAGTGCGCACATCTATGTAAAAGACCGTCACGTCGGCATCGGGCAAGAGTTCCTTCACCTGGAGAGATTGCTTGGCGGTGTACATACAGCAGACCCGCGAGCAGTACTCGTTGCCCACTTGCGCGTCCCGCGAGCCGACGCATTGGATAAAGGCTACAGACTTGATAGCTTTTCCGGAACCTGTCAGGTCTTTTGCAGCCAAGCGTTGTTCCATCTCTAGCGACGTGATGACGTTGGGGTACTGTCCATAGCCCAACTCGGGTTTGCGGTGCGGGTCGAAAATGTCATAGCCGGTGGCGATGATGATGGCGCCTACCTGGAGATTGGGGATTTCTCCCGATACTGTGACCTCGAAATTGCCGACGAATCCTTCCACCCCCGTCACTTGGGAGTTTAGCAAAACCGTGATGTTGGAGTGAGTTTGGACGCGCTCGATCAATGGCCCCATCAGTTTCGCCACCGATTCCAGGGTGGGAAAGGTGCGATTCAGGTCTGCCATCCGCCCGCCCAGGCGACCGCTCTGCTCCACCAGGTAGACCGGAAAGCCGGCGTCGGCCACGTCGAGCGCGGCCGTCATCCCGGCGATGCCCCCGCCTACGACGACCGCCCCAGGCGTAACGTCCACCTCCCGCTCCTCCAACGGCTTTAACAAGGCGGACTTGGCTACCACCGAGGCGACCAGCCACTTGGCCTTTTCCGTTGCCTGGCCTCGATCGCTATGCACCCAGGAGCACTGCTCGCGGATGTTCGCCATCTCCACCAGGTAAGGATTCAGGCCCCCCTGCCGTCCCGCTCCTCGGAAGGTCGGCTCGTGCATGCGGGGCGAGCAGGAAGCCACTACCACGCGGGTTAGCTCCTGCTCCTCAATATCTCGCTGGATCAATCCCTGGCCGGGGTCGGAGCACATGTAGAGGTAATCGCGAGCCACGACGACGCCCGGCAGGGTCGCCGCGAACTCGGCCACTTGTTTCACGTCCACAGTGGCAGCGATGTTTGTGCCGCAGTGGCAGATGTATACACCGATGCGAGGTTTTTGCGCCATCCTATTCCTCACCCAAGGACAAATTCACAAGCTCCATAATATCCATCACTTGTATTTGCTCGTCCAATCCCTGCACCTTGACCGCGTCCTCCAGCGTCAGCAGGCAAAAAGGGCAGGCCACAGCCAGAATTTCAGCCCCGGTCTCGGCCGCTTCGTGTACCCGTTGGAAGGCCAGCCGCTCTTCCAGGTTCGTCCCCTCGGCCCACATGCGCCCGCCGCCGCCCTCGCAACACAGACTGCGCTCGCGGTTGCGGTCCATCTCCACCAATTCGACGCCGGGGATGGCCTGGATGATGGCGCGCGGCTCGTCAAAGACGTGGTTCTGCTTGCCCAGGAAGCAAGGGTCATGGTAGGTGATTTTTTTATTTACCTCGTTGGATAGCTCTAATTGGCCCTGTTCGATCAGCGCGGCAACGAGTTGCGTATAGTGTAGCACCTCGATGCCGTCCAGGCCGTACTCGTTCTTGATGGTGTTAAAGCAATGGGGCGATGTGGTCACCAACCGGCTCGCGCCCACGCTGCGGAACAACTCGCTGTTCTCCTCGACCAGCATCTCGAACAGGCCCGCCTCGCCCATACGCTTGATCTCGTTGCCGCAGCAACTCTCCTCAGTGCCCAGCGTGCCGAAATCTAGCCCCGCCGCCGTAAAGGCCCGCGCCAGCGCGCGTGTGACGGTGTGTACGCGCAGGTCGTATGCCGGGGTGCAGCCCACGTAGTAGAGCAGTTCGCATCCCTCCTGTGCGGCTTTGACCTCTGTGCCGTTGACCCAGGCCGCCCGATCCTCCCGCGCCATGCCGGAGGGATTCCCCTGGCGGAAGGTGCCCATCAGCGCCGCTCCAATCGTCTCCGGGATGCGCCCACTTTCCACCAATTGACCTCGCAACTCGATAATGAGGTCCGCCGGCCGCACGTCCTTGGGGCAGCGCTCGACGCAGGTGAAACAGCAGGTGCAGTCCCACAACTCTTCGTGCGCCTTTACGTCCAGTTCAGGCTCAACCAGCATATTGTAAATCATGCTGCGGATGTTTAGCACCGTTTTGCGCGCCACCGGACAGCCGCCGGTGCACTTGCCGCATTGAATACAACCAAAGAGTTCTAATTGTTCAGTCATTGCTTTTGTCTTCAATGCCATCCTCCCGATCCATTTGCTCGAGCTGTTTCTCGCGTCGCGCCAGCACCCCCAGCGCCGATGATGCGGCCGCCTTTGCCTGGGCGACTGTATCTGGAATGTCCTTGGGGCCCTGGCAACAGCCCGCCATAAAGACGCCATCCACCTCCGTATCTACCGGGCGGAGCTTGGGATGCGCCTCTTGGAAGAATCCGTCCGGCGACATTTCCAACCCCACCAGTGCCGCTGTCTCCGCCGCGTCGGCCCGGGGGACGGCCGCCGTCGCCAGCACCACCATGTCCGCCTCGACCTCGATAGGCTGCCCCAGCAACGTGTCCTCGGCCAGCACCACCACTCTGCCGTTGCGCCGGTATATCTCTGATGGCTCTCCGCGCCGGTACATTACCTGTTCCTGTTTCACCCGGTCGTAGAATTCCTCGTATCCTTTGCCAAAGGCCCGCACGTCCATATAGAAAACCGTGATGTTGGCATCGGGGACTTTATCTCGCACCAGGTGGGCGTGCTTGGCCGTGTACATGCAGCAAAAGCGGGAGCAGTAGGGCACGCCCGTGTGCGAGTCGCGGGAGCCGACGCACTTGATGAACACGACGTCCTTTGGCTTTTTGCCGTCTATGGTAATATCACCCATCGTGGGGCCGGAGGCGGACGAGAGCCGCTCGAACTCGATGCCCGTCATCACCTCCGGGTAGATTCCGTAGGCGAACTCGGGCTTGGTACGCGGGTCTATCAAATCATAGCCGGTGGCGACGATGATGGCGGCCACGTCCAGGTCTACAAACTTTTCCTGCTGCTCGAAATCAATCGCATCGGCTGTACACGCTTCCTGGCACAATGGCCCTTTGCCGCATTTGCCTCGCGTCAGCATGAGGCAAGAGTTGGGGTCAATCGTAAACTTTAGCGGCACCGCCTGGGGAAACGGCACGTAGATGGCCGACCGCTTGGCGATTCCCTCATCGAAATCGCTGATCACGCGCCCTTTCATGCGGCACGCTGCCGCGCACTCGCCGCAGCCGGTGCATTTGTCCACGTCCACGTAGCGCGGCTTTTTGCGCACTTGTACGCGGAATGTGTCACCTTCCTTCTCGACAGAGACGGCCTCGCAATAGGTCATCAACTCGATGTTGGGATGGCGGCCCACGTCCACCCTCTTGGGGGTCAGGATGCAGGAGGAGCAATCCAGTGTGGGAAAGGTTTTATCGAGCTGCGACATACGCCCGCCCACGCTCGGCTCCCGCTCAACCAGGTAGACAGGGTAGCCCGCGTCGGCGATGTCGAGCGCGGCCTGGATGCCGGCGATGCCGGCGCCGATGATCAATGCTGCTGGTTTATGTCGTTCCATATTTACTGTCCCTCAAGCCCCCACCGCATCCAGCATTTGATACACCTGGGGCGCAAAACTTCCCACCTGTTGCGTGGCCTTGTTCGGGCAAGCGGCCGCGCACGCGCCGCAGCCCTGGCACAGCACATCAATCACCTCGGCGTAGGGAGCGCCCGACTCTAGCACCCGCGCGCCGTAGGGGCAGACCTCGACGCACAGGCCGCAGGCGGAGCACAGGCGGGTGTTCACCTGCGCCACCGTGGTCGGCGCTTCCAGCTTCTTTTGCGCCAGCAGCGACGCCGCCCGCATCGCGGCGCCTTGCGCTTGCGCGATTGATTCGTCGGCAAAGCGCGGCGAGTGGGCCAGTCCGCACATAAATATGCCGCGTTTGGTGAAATCCAGCGGTCGCATCTTGGGATATTCTTCCTGGAAAAAGCCGTTCTTGTCCAGCGGCAGATCAAGCAGGTCGGCTAGCGGCCGGTTATCGTTCGGCTCGATCCCCACGCTCAACGCCAGCAGATCGGCGCTGATGACCACTTCCTCGCCAGTGATCGGTTCCTTCAATCTGATCGTCAGGCTGTCCCCGTCCATCGAGACCTGGGGCTTGTCCGGCAGTTCATAGCGCAGGAATGTCACGCCCTGGCTGCGAGCCTCGCGGTAATAGTCCTCGCGAAAGCCATAGGTGCGCATCTCGCGGTAGAGGACAAAGACGTTCGCCTGCGGATTCTGTTTCTTGATCTTGAGCGCGTTGGCGACCGACTTGGAGCAGCAGACGCGGCTGCAATAAGGCCGTTCCGGCTCCCGCGAGCCGACGCACTGGATCATCACGACGGTATTGGGTATTGGGGATTCGGGATTTGTGATGCGGTGTTCTAGCTCTCGTTGGGTTACGACGCGCTCGTCCTGGCCGTAAAGATATTCGGTTGGTGCGACCTCGCGTCCGCCGGTGGCGACGATGATAGCGCCGTGTTCCAGCGTTTCTTTTCCATCAGGGAGGGCCACGGTCGTCTGATACTGTCCGACGCCGCCAGAGACCGCCTCCACCTGCGCTTCCTTGTAGATGTGAACGCGCTCCTTGCCCTCGACCTGCTCGATCAGCGCACTCAAGGCCGCGCCGGGGTCGTCCTCTTCCAGCGTGTAGCGGGTGTTGCGCAATTGCCCGCCCAGTTCCGCCGATTGCTCCACCAGGTCTACTTCGTGTCCCATCTCAGCCAGGCTCGAGGCGGCGGTCAGCCCCGCCAGCCCCCCGCCGATGACCAGCGCCCGCTGCGACATTTCTTTGGTCGCCTGCTGCTGCGGCTGGCTCAAGCGGACGGAGGCGACCCCCATCTCTACCAGTTCTTTCGCCTTGCCGGCGCCATTGCCGTTAGAGTGTACCCAGGCGACCTCGCCGCGCAGGTTGATCCGCTCCAGCAGGCCGGGGTTCAGCCCGGCCCGGCGCATCATCTTCTCGAACTCGGTCTGGTAGAGGCGGGCCGCGCACCCCGCGATCACCACTCGATTGAGTTCGTGCTCCTCCACTGCCTGGATAATTTGCTCCGCTCCACCGGCCAGGCAGGCGTTGTCCAGCGATTGCACTAGCGCCACATCCCGAAGGCCGCGCGTGTGAGCAGTCAGCGCCTCCAGATCAATCACCCCGCCGATCTCGCCCCGGCAATCGCAGAGAAAGACGCCCACACGAGGCCAGGCCAACTCATCTACTTCTTTCTCATCTATTCTCTCTACCTTTTCCTCATCCAAAGAGCTTCCCAGCAGACGCGCCGCGCTGGCCGCCGCCGCCGAAGCCTCCACCACCGTCTCGGGGATGTCCTTTGGCTCGCGGAACGCGCCGCTCACCAGGATGCCGGGGCGCGTGCTTTCGGTGGGGGTGAAGGTGTCCGTCACGCCAAAGCCGTATTGGTTCAACTCGATTCCCAGCGATTGCCCCAACTGTTGGGCGTCCACCGGCGGCGCAAAGCCCACCGCCAGCACCACCATATCAAAATCCTCGTCCCGAAGGCTTCCGTCCTCGGCCACGCAATTCAGCTTTAGATTCCGCGTCTGCTGGTATTGGTGAACCGAAGAAACAATACTGCGCCGGTAGTGCACGCCGTCCAGTGACTCGACCCTGTCGAAATACTCGTCGAAATCCTTGCCGTGGGCGCGGATGTCCATAAAGAATACAGTCACGTCCAGATCAGGCCGCAGCCGCTTGGCGACCGCCACCTGTTTGGCCGTGTGCATACAGCAGACGGAGGAGCAGTAGCCGCACCCGATGGCGTCATCGCGCGAACCGACGCATTGGATGAAGGCGACTCGTTTGGGCGTCTGCCCATCGGAGGGACGCGCGATGTCGGCCCCGGTCGAGCCGGAATAACTGACCATGCGCTCGAATTGGAGGCTGGTCAGGACGTTATCGTAGTGGCCAAAGCCGTATTCTCCCTTTAGGCGCGCGTCGAAAGGCTCAAAGCCGGGGCTGAGGATGATGGCGCCGACGTTGACCTGGGACTCGCTTTCCTCCATCTCCAACTCAATCGCCTCTACAGGGCAGACCTCGACGCACTTGCCGCAACGGGTGCAATAATCCATATCAATGACGTAGGCGGGCGGAATCGCGCGCGTCGGCGGGCGGTAGATCGCCTTGCCGGAGTGTAAGTCGCCCTCGTACCGGTCGGGCCGCTCCACTGGGCAAACGTCGACGCACAGTCCGCAGTTGTTGCACGCCTCCACGTGCACGTAGCGCGGTTTGTTCCGTACCGTGACGGTAAAGTTTCCCAGCTCTCCCTCCACACCCATCACCTCGGCGTAGGACAGAATTTCGATGTTGCGGTGCAGGTCGCACTCAATAGTGGGACAGTAGGCGGCTCGTCCGGGCAGCATCAGGCACAGGCCGCAGGAATTGGTGGGAAAGGTCAGATCGAGCAGGTGCATCGAACCGCCGATACCGGGCGCGCTATCCAGTAAATAGACCTTGTGCCCGGCTTCGGCCAGCAACAGCGCCGACTGCATCCCGCCGATGCCGGCTCCCACGACCAAAATGGATTGATTGGGTTGCATTTCTTTGTTATTGGTCATAATTCCTCTCAATTTGAAATGGCGTTATAGCGTGTTCGCAGAGGCGTCGAGTGGAGGATCGGGCTGGACGGCCGGTCTATTTTTCCACTGTCCTTTTGGCAGCAACGCGCGCATCCGCTCAACAATCGCCACTTTATCTTCCCAAGATAATGCTACGAGCGTCCGTCTTTGCTTTGACTTGGCCGCTAAAATGTCAGAGATGTCTGGATAAATCTGTTTCACAAGTCACTCCTGGCGGTCGGCATCGTTCAGAAAGCGTTTCTGAAAGATCTCCTGGTTGATAACTGCCAGTGTTTTTTCCATCGTGTAAATGGCTAACGGGCGAGTAAATTCCGCTCTCGCAGCAATGGACGCGGGTCAACAGTGTGCTTGCCCAACCACTTTTCCACACCGGGCAAGCCGAACGCCAGCGCCATCAGTTCGGTAAAGTAAAAGATCGGCATCTTGTTTTGAACCGCTTGCCGCGTTTCCAGGTTGATCTGGCAGATGCCGCAAGCGGAAGCGATGCAATCGGCCCCGGCCTCGATGGCCCCCTCGACGATCTTGGTCGAGAGGTCTATGACCACGCTACCCATGGGGAACGTCATACTCGCCCCGCAGCAATCCACCTTGTACGACCAATCTACGGGCGTCGCGCCTGCCGCTTCGAGCAGTGTGTCCATCGTCATCGGGTGCTCAGGGTCGTCCCAGCCTGTTACCTCTGGCGGGCGCACCAGCACGCAGCCGTAGTAAGAGGCCACCTTTAGCCCTTGTAACGGTTTGATCACTTTTGCTTTGACCGCGTCTGTATCCAGGTCGCGGCTTAACACATCCAACAGATGACGGGGCCGCCCCTGGCCCGTGTACTCAAAATCCAGCAGCGACTCCATCTTATGCCGCCAGTCCTCCTCCTGACGAAAGGCCCGGTCAGCCGCCATACTGTTCTGGTAGCAGGCCGGGCAGGGGATGACCGTATCCAGCCCCGCCTCCTGCGCCAGCGCCACGTTGCGCCCCGGCAACGAGAGCGAAAGCTCGTGATTGAGGCTGTGCGCCGACGAGGCCCCGCAGCAACTCCAGTCCTCCAACTCTAATAATTTAATCCCCACGGCCTCGCATACGGCCCTGGCGGAACGGTCAAACTCGACTGACGTGCCCTCCGCCGTGCAGCCGGGATAATACGAGTACTCGATGGTTTTACTTGGATGTTTGTTATCCACGCTCACGGACGGCCTCCTCGTACAACTTTTTCACTTCATCCATTCGCTTGATCCGCTCAGGCACGATCCCGAACTTGCCCTTGAAAAAGAGGCCGGTGCCCATCTTTATGTCGGCGCCTAGTCCACGGAACAAGGTCGCCGGCCCCCCTGCCAACAGGCTCAAGGTTTTGAATTCCGCTACCAGGCCCAACTCGTATACGCGCCCCAACAGCTTGATGTTATCGAGAAAGGCGCGGTGCAGCGCGTAAATGGCTGGCTCTGGCTTGTAATCTCCGGCCAGCGCCATCTGTCGCAGCGCGTCCATCACCGGCGCCAGCCGGATGTGGTTGGGGCAGCGCGTGCCGCAGGTCTCACAGGCCACGCACATCCAGATAGCCGAGCTGCCGAGCACCTTGTCCTTCTGTCCCAATTGGATCAACCGCAGCAGTTGGGCCGGCTTGTAATCCATCACAAAGGCCGTCGGACAGCCGATGGTGCATTTTTGACAGTAGAAGCAGGCGTGAATGTCCTCGCCGCTGCGCTCTCGCACGGCGTCTCTGAACGTGAGGTCAGTTCCCGTCGATTCGCTTATGGAAATCGTCATTGCTTCCTCCTGGAAAAACCTGGTTTCTAGAATTCTCCCGAACGGTCTACCAGACGCAGCGCCAGGATCGCCATATCCAGTGGTTCCCCATCGCTGGTGAGGAAGTAGTCGCGCAGTGTCACTTCTTGTTGAAAGCCCATATCCTGGAAAGCCTTGATCGCCCGTCCCTGGGTGGTCACAACTTCGGTGTACAATTGCTGCAAGTTCAAACGGCGCGCGATCTCAATCAGGCTGCGCAGCATCAATGTGCCGATACCCTGGCGGCGGTAGTCGCGGTCGAGAAAGATGCGCACCCACGCCAGGTGACGGTGATACCGCTCGCGGAAGTGAAGAGTGGCGTCGCCGACGATTTTGTCATCCACGACGGCCACCAGCGGAAAGACGCGCTTTAGATCTAGACTGTCTACCCAACTCCCCACCACGGCCGGATCGCCCGCATCGTCGCGGAAATACTCCAAATCCTCTTGAGAAGCCCGGGCGAAGAGGTTCACCAAGCTTTGTTTGTCCTCCTTGGTCAATGGGCGCAGCAACACCCGCGCGCCGTTGGGCAGCGGTTTGACTTTTCGATAACGGGATAGTTGTTCCCACATATCTGTCATTTTCGGCCTCCTCGAATTAATTGTCTGTCTTTACCAACCCACCACGTCTGCCATCGCCAGGATTTGCTCCGGCGTCCAGTTATAGATCTGGCTGGCTTTGTTAGGGCAGGCCGATACGCAGGCCCCGCAGTTTTGACACAGCGCCGCATTGACTTTGACGACGCCGCGCAGCGAATCAAGCGCCCGCGCATCGTAGGGACAGGCCCCCACGCACACGCCGCACCCGGAGCACACTTCTTCGATGACGTAAGCCACGGTCGGCTCTTGGATCATCTCATCCTGGGAGAACAGTTGCAGCACTTTGGCCGCCGCGCCCGAGGCCTGCGCCACTGTCTCTGGGATGTCTTTTGGCCCCTGCGCCGCCCCGGCCAGGAACATTCCCGCCGTCAGGCTCTCGACCGGGCGCAGTTTGGGGTGCGCTTCGCTGAAAAAGTTGTCCTGGTCAATGCCGATTCTTAGGGTCTGGGCCAGTTCCGTAGCGTGTGGGTCGGGCGCCATCGGCGTCGCCAGCACCACCAGGTCGGCGGCCACTTCTACCGACTGGCCGCTCAACGTATCGGCGCCCCATACGATTGTCTTGGCCCCATTCTGGAAAATCTTGCTCACCTTGCCCCGCAGGTAGAGGACGTCCTGTTCCTCCATCGCCCGCTGTACGTACTCATCGTATCCTTTGCCCGCCGAGCGGATGTCAATGTAAAAGACATAGGCCTGACCCTCCGGCACGCGCTCTTTGAACATTGTCGCCTGCTTGGCGACGTACATGCAACAGACCTTGGAGCAATAGGGCACGCCGCGCTCCGGGTCGCGGGAGCCAGCGCACTGAACGAACACCACCTCGCGGGGCACGCGCCCGTCGGAGGGACGCCGGGGCGCCGCGCTGTTCTGCAACATCTTTTCAAACGTCAGCCCATCCACCACGTCCGCTATCTTGCCGCCGCCGTATTCTGGCAGCCGCTCCTGGGGGTAGGGCGCCCATCCGGTGGCAACCACGATAGCGCCCACGTCAAATGTTCGGGATTCCGAATTCCCCAATCCCGAACCCCGAACTTCCGCCTCGAAATTCCCCACGTACCCCTCGACCTTTGCCACCTCTGCGCTCGTCAATACCTCGATGTTGGGGTGGTTGAGAACTTTTTCAACCCTGCGCTGCGACAGGTCGGGCGCGGCGTTAAAGTTGAGATAGGTGCCGCTGAGTTGGGCCATCTTGCCGCCCAGGTTAGCTTCCCGCTCCACCAGCACAACCGGGTATCCGGCGCTGGCGACATCGAGCGCGGCTTGCATCCCGGCCGGGCCGCCCCCGATGACGATCGCCCGCTTGGTCAGCGGCAGGCTGGACGGCTCTAGCTTTTCGTCCCGCGCGGTCTTTTCCACGAGAGTGCGTATGATGTCGAGCGCCTTCTCGGTGGCCCGCTCCGGTTCCTGCGCATGTACCCAGGAACACTGTTCGCGGATGTTGGCGATCTCGCAGCGGTAGGGGTTCATCCTCACCGACGCCGAGGCCCCGCGAAAGGTCTTTTCGTGCATCGCGGGAGAACAGGCCGCCACCACCACTCCGTCCAGGCCGCGTTTCTCAATGGCCTCCTTGAGCAATCGCTGCCCCGGTTCGGAGCACATGTACTTGTAATCTTTGGTATAGATGACGTCCGGGTGCTGGCGCATCTCTTTGGCTACCCGTTTCACATCTACCGTGCCGGCTATATTGATCCCGCAGTGACAGACGAATACCCCAATCCGGCTCATTTGCTTTTCCGCTCCTCTGTCAGGCCAACCAGGCTGACCCCTACAGGAACTTTGAATCCCTTCTTGCGCAGGAATGTCTCCACGGCAAAGAGAAATTCCATCAGGTAGGGTGGGGTGGCTGCTTTGCCCATGTGCCCTACGCGGAAAATTTTCCCTCGCAGCGGCCCGATCCCGCCCGAGATGTAGATGGAGTGGGCCTGGGCCAAATACTCGATCAACTCGCTCACCTTGAACTCTGGTCGAGCTTTTACGGCTGTAGCGATGGGCGAGGCACAAGTCTCCGCCACCAGCATCTCAAAACCGGCCGCTGCCAGTCCGCGCCGGACCGCCTGGGCCGCCTGGCGGTAGCGGGCAAAGTGGGTTTCTAATCCGCCGTCCAGGATTCGTCGCAGGCTCGCCCGCAGCGCCAGCACGTTGTTGGTGGGCATCGTGACCGGGGTGGGGTGCCAATCTCCCCAATCGGCGGCATACTTGCGCCACGTTTTCAGGTTCAGGTACCAGCCGTGAGTCTGACTCTTGTTCCTATCCACCCACTCCCACGCTTTGGGACTGGCGGAGATAAAGGTCAGACCCGGCGGACATTCCAGGCACTTGTTCGCCACCGTCACGCAGACGTCAATGTTCCACTCGTCCACCGGCAGGTTTACGCCGCCCAGGGAGGCTATGCCGTCCACGATGATGGGCAGCCCGGCCTCGTGGGTTACTTGCGCCAGTTCTTGCAGCGGATTGAGCACCGCGGTAGAGGTCTCGTGGTGAACTATGGCCACCGCTCGAGCTTCCGGCTCCTGGGCCAGGGTTTGCCGCAGATCGTCGGGGTTCAAAGGCTGGCCCTGGGGCGCGATGAAAAAGACTGACCGTAGGCCGCAGGCGGAGGCTATCCTTCCCATCCGATTGCCAAAAAAGCCGTTGTTGCCGATGATGACCGTATCGCCAGTGGCCAGCAGGCTGCCAAAGGCCATGTCCAGCGCGGCCGACCCCGCTCCCGGCAGCATAAAGAGATCGTTCTCGGTCTGGAATACTCGCTTGAGCAGTCCCAGCACCTCGTGGTGGACCTTGAGCCACTCGGGGCCATAGTGCTTGAGCGTGGGCTGGGCCATAGCCGCCAGCACATCCTCGTCCACCTCGCACGGACCGGGGATAAAGAGTTTGGGTCTCATTGCACACCCGCCTTTGCCGCTCCGAACAAAGCCAGCGCTTTGGCCGCCGCGCCGGAGGCCTGGGCCACCGTCTCTGGGATGTCGCGCGGCCCCAGTCCTACGCCGGCCAGAAAAACTCCCGGCACTCTGCTCTCGACCGGCGTCATTTCCTCGTTTGAGGGGACGTAAAATCCGAACTGGTCCACCTCGATATCCAACATCTCCGCTACCTGGCGCGCGCCTGCCGAGGGCACGATTGCTGATGCCACCACCACCATATCGGCAGCGATCTCGATCTTTTGGTCGGTCAGCGTGTCCGCACCCCACACTATGAGTTTGCCGTTCTGGGCAAAGACCTTGGAGACGCGCCCGCGAATGTAGAGTGTGCGGTCTTCCTCCATCGCGCGGGTAACAAATTCCTCGTACCCCTTGCCGCCGGCCCGCACATCCATATAAAATGAATAGACCTGTCCATCGTGGACGCGGTGCTTGTAGAGGATGGCCTGTTTGGCAGTGTACATGCAGCAGACCTTGGAGCAGTAGGGCATGCCGTGCTCTGGGTTGCGAGAGCCGGCGCACTGGATAAAGACCAACTCTTTAGGAACCTTGCCGTCAGAGGGACGGATCACGTCCCCGCCGGTCGGGCCGGAGGCGGAGAGCAATCGCTCGAATTCCAGCCCGTTCAGCACGTCGGGGTGCGACCCGTAGCCGTAGGCCTGCACCGCTTCGCCGTCGTAAAGCTCATAGCCCGTGGCGACGATGATGGCGCCCACTCCAATCTCTAGCGTCTCGGGTTGCATGTCGTAATCAATGGCCTGGGCCGGGCACTTTTCCGCGCATTTTCCACAGTCCTCGCAAACGTCCCGGTCGAGATGGTAGATCGCTGGCACGGCTTGTGGAAAAGGCATATAGATCGCGCTGCGCTCGGCCATTCCGCGCTCGAACTCGCTGGGCACTTTTACCGGGCAAACTTTGGCGCAAGCGCCACAGGCAATGCACTTGTCCTCGATGACGTAGCGGGGATGGCGGAGTATCTTGACCTGAAAGTTGCCCGCCTCTCCCTCGACGGACGTGACTTGGCTGAGCATGAGCCGGCGGATGTTGGTATGTTGCCCCACCTCGACCATGCGGGGGGTCAGGATGCACGAGGAGCAATCCAGCGTGGGAAAGGTCTCGGAGAGTTGCGCCATGTGCCCGCCAATAGTCGGCTCCTTCTCGACCAGGAGGACCTCGTAACCGCTGTTGGCGATATCGAGCGCGGCCTGCATCCCGCTGATTCCGGCGCCGATCACCAGTGCTCGTTCGATCATGCCCCTTGCTCTCCGGCTTCCAGATTCAGCCCCACGTAGTTGTCTTCCAACCCCCACGTCTCCTCCGGCAGGCCGAGCGCGATAGCCATCAGTTGAGTAAAGTAGAGTATGGGTATCTCGTCGCCTGTCTGGCCGGCCTCCGTCTCTCGCTGCGGATAATCCAGATTGAACTGGCACAGCGGACAGGCGGTGACGATGGCCTGCGCGCCGCTCGCCCGCGCCGAGGCCACAATGTCCTTCGAGAGCGTTTCTGAGACTTGAGGTTCTTTGACCGTCAGATAGGAACCGCAGCACTCGATATTGTGGGCAAAGTCCACCGGCTCCGCTCCCAGCGCCCGCACCAAGTCGTGCATGATGATCGGGTTTTCGGGGTCGTCCAGACCGACCTCGTCGTAGGGGCGCAGGAGCAGGCAGCCGTAGTAGGGGGCCACCTGCAACCCGGTCAGTGGACGCGCTATTTTTTCAGCCAGCGCCTCCCAGCCCAGGTCATCGCGCAGGATCTCTAAAAAGTGCGCGACGTGTACTTTGCCCTTGTATTCCTGTTCGGTGAACCAGTTGATGCGTTCCAGCATCTCGGGGTCGCGCTCCAGCAACGCCTGGGAGCGGCGCAGGACGTGGAAGCAGATGGCGCACAGTGTCGCTAACGGTTTCGGAGAATCCGCGCGCTCACCGGCCTGCTGTGCCTGGTACAGTATGCGCGTCGGGGCGATCAGAGCCAGCGAGTCGTCCAGTACCAGGGGGAAGGTGGCTCCGCAGCATTGCCACTCGGCCAGTTCTTCCAACGGCATCCCCAGCGATTCGGCCACCGCCCGCCCTGAGCGATCATAGTTCTTGGCTTTTGTAGAGAGCGTGCAACCCGGATAGTACGGTATACTCATTACCATCTCCCAATCTACTTTATGTATTTTCTGAACCCGCCGACGATGGCGAGTTGAGGCACGGCCTTGACCAGATCGGGAGGAAGCGCGTCTAGGTCAAGTTTAGATACCCCTTCGCGCAGTGATATCTGGCGCAGCGCCTCCATCAGCCGGGGCAGGTCCACCCCCTTGGGGCAGCGAGTGACGCAGGTCAGGCAGGAGGCGCAGATCCAGACGGTGTTGCTCTCCAGCACCTCCTCCATTCCCAGTTGCGCCATGCGGATGACCTGGCTGGGCAGAATGTCCATCACTCCCACGATCGGGCAGCCCGCGCTGCATTTGCCGCATTGGTTACAATCCAGCAAGTCCTGACCGCTGATCTCTTCCACGTTGGTTACAAAAGGGCCGCGCACTTTGTCAATCGAGAGTTGGGTTCGCATACTGTCTCCGATTTCTCAGAAACCAGGTTTTTCTGTAAGCAAAGCGGTAAAAACCAGGTTTCTTTCCCTGTTCCTCAGTCAATCAGACCGGCCACTCGCCTGGCCGAGAGAAGCGTGTTTTGCAAAAGTAACACGATGGTCATTGGCCCGGTGCCGCCCGGTACCGGTGTGAGATGCCCGGCCACTTCTTTGACCGCGTCAAAGTCCACGTTACCCACGACACGAAATCCTTTCTTCGCCGTCTCGTCCTTCACGCGGCTCCAGCCGACGTCGATTACCGCCGCCCCCGGCTTGACCCATTCAGCCTTCACCATCCTGGGTTGGTCTATGGCGGCGACGAGGATATCGGCCCGTCTGCTGATCTCTGCCAGATTCTCCGTGTGGGGATGGCAGATGGTGAGCGTCGCACCCCGGTGAAGCAACAGCATCGCCGCCGGCAGGCCGACGATGTTGCTGGGGCCTAGCACCACGGCCTCTTTCCCTTTGATCTCGACATTGTAGCGGTCGAGCAACTCGACGCAGCCCAAGGGCATACACGGTGCGAACGTCGGTTCCATCCCTTGCAGGGTCAAGCGCTCTATATTGACCGGATGGAAACCATCCACGTCCTTTTCGAGCGCGATGGCCGCTAAGGCGCTTTCTTCGTCCAGGTGGTCGGGGAGCGGCAGTTGTACCAGGATACCGTGCACATCTGGGTCGGCGTTCAGCTCCCCTAGTACCTTTTCGAGTTCTTCCTGGCTGATGTCCTCCGGCAGGTGACGTGCGAAAGGATGCATCCCCGCCTTTTCGCACTGCTTTTGCTTCATCCCGACGTAACTTTTGGAGCCGGGGTCCTCTCCCACGAGTACCGTGGCCAGCCCCGGCACGATGCCGTGTTCAGTCTTGAGTTTCTCTACCCCGGCCTTGACCTCATCGTGGATCGCGGCCGACGTCGCTCTTCCGTCAAGTAGTTGCGCAGGCATATATCCTCCGTAATGCGTTATTCGCACATCGCGCTACTACACGCGCAGGTACGAATCTGTGTAGATCACCTTGTTCAGCAGCACTTGTACCGTCTTCCAGATGTCGGCCTGCTGCGGGTCAGACATGTCCACGTCGTCGGGCTGCAATTCTTCCATCGCCTCCACCCGGTCGTGCAGTTTGAGCAGCAGCTTGTTGAGCGCACTGCTTTCGTCCCGCTCCTCGACCACGCGGATCCACTCCATCAGTTCCTTGTCCAGCGGGTCAGCGATGACCATATCCAAGCCGGCGCCCATCAGCATCACCATGTACGTCTGGTTGAGCAACGGGCGCATCTCGTTAGGAACGGCATTGGAGACGTTGGAGAGGCCGCCGTTGGTCAATGGGGGCGGATCCCAGGCGAACTTTATCGTGCGCACCGCCTCGATGCACTCTGGGCAGTATTCCTGGCAGCCCGAGACGGTCAATACCAACGGGTCAATGATCAGGTCGTTGATGGGGAAATCAATCTCCAACATGTGTGGGATCAGGGTCTCCAGTGCAATGCTCACCCGCTCGTCCGCGCCGACGGGGATCATGCCCTCGGCCATCGTCAGCGCGACCAGGCGCGTGTTGAACTTTTTCGCCACCGCCGGCACGCTCGCCAGGCGCTCGGCCCGCGCGTCGGTGGAGTTGATGATGGGTTGAGCCTTGCTCACCGTCTCGCAGGCCGCCTCGATGGCTCCCAGGTTGGTGGTGTCGAATACCAGTGGCACGTCCACCACTTTCTCGACGGTCTCGACCAGCCAGGGCAGAATCTCGTGACCGTGTTTTTTCTGCGGGCCGATGTTGAGGTCAACTGCGCTCGCCCCGGCGTCCACCATGCGCACCGCCATGTCTTGGAAGAATTTGGCGTCTCGCTCGGCGATGGCCTTCTTGACCCTGGGCGCAATGATGTGAATGTTCTCACCAATTATGTACATTCTAGCTACCTCCTTGTTTTACTAGTTGATTTTCGCGCGTGCTCACTCGTAGAAACGTTCTGCTCGAACAAAACAAGCGGCCTGTGGAGATTGCCTCTCCGATGCGGCATTTACGCGCTACAATTGTGGCATAAATACTATACGCTGGCAAGTCTCGCTATCCCATCACGCTCTCTGCAATCTTTTGCACCGCCTGATAAACAGCCGTCTCTGCTGGGAGTTCCACCAGCGGCCGCCCGGTAAACTCGAACTCGGCCATTGCCGGATCTTCCGGCGCCACGCCAACCAATTTCAGCCCGGTTTGTTCAATGGTCTGGGCCAGCGGCGCGGGCATCTCTCCTCGCAGCCGGTTGACGATCAGGTAGGTGTGGGCCACGCCAATTTCCAGTCCGGGTACCATCTCTGCCATTCGCTGCGCCGTGACGATTCCCCGTTGCGTGGGGTCAGTCACCAGCAGCAACACGTCCACGTCGCGAGTGGTGCGGCGGCTAAGGTGTTCCATCCCGGCCTCGTTGTCAATTACTACATAGTCGTACTGCTTGTTCAAGCGGTCCACGATCACGCGCAGCATTTGGTTGGCGGCGCAGTAGCAGCCGGGGCCTTCGGGGCGGCCCATCACCAGCAGGTCCACCCGATCACCTTCCTCTATCGCCATCTGCACTTCGTAGTCCAGGTAATCTTGCTTGCTCATTCCACCGGGCATTGAGCCGGCCAGCGCGCCGCTGGATTGCACCTGGATCAACATATCCTCGCGGATGCTGCCGACGGTCGCGCCCATCTCCATCCCCAGCACCATGTTGAGGTTGGTGGCGGGGTCGGCGTCAATTGCCAGGATGGAGCCGCTCTGTTCCTCGATCAAGTAGCGAATGATGAGCGCGGCGATGGTGGTCTTGCCGGTGCCGCCCTTGCCGGCCAGTGCAATTGTGGTTGTCAATTCAGTCCCCTCCATACATTTGTCCCGGCGCCAAGCACTCCGGGAACCGCTCTCGTAGTATCTCGCGAGCCAGGTAGCACAAGTGGCAGGCATCCACGTAACTTTCCTCGTGCGGCAGGTTGTACCGCTCCACCAGCGCCGTCGGCCCGCCTGCCAGCAGCGGCCCGACGATGGGGTGCGCCTGCGGGTCGTATGCAGCCACAACCTCCGTCAGCGATTGTTCGAAGAGATTGCCCATTGTCAGTCCCTGACATACGTGGAGGTTGCCCAGGTGATCCACGTGCACCCGTCCAGGATCGTCCAGCGTCTCGTATGGGCATTCGTTGAACTCGCGCCAGGGTCGCCGCGCCGCTCCTTCGACCAGCTTCACCGCCGCCCGGCCCTTGAACATAATGGCGGCCGCATTGGCCGCTAGGCCACTCTCCACCGGCTCACCGGCTGTCTGAGTGGGGTAACCTGCTGCTCCCTCTGGCGTCTCGCAGGTGAGTGTGCTTGCCGGGATGCCCAGTTGTTCCGCTGCCGCCAGTGCGTTGCGTGCGTGAGCGCTCATCACCTCGTCGTAATGAAATAGGTCGGTGGAGATGGACAAGTCCTGCACAAGGCCCGCCAGTGGCCGCAGACATTCGACTGCGTCCTCGACCGTGGTGGCCCAGTAATCGTTGGTCACGATGCCGACTCCGAAGCCCAATTTAGTCGCTTCCCGTGCCGCCCGCGCCATAATGGGGTAGTAGAGGAACGGTTCGCCGCCCTCCAGATAGATCGAGTTCACTGTCCCCAACTCCTGCGCCTGGCGGTAGATGTCGCCGATTTGCGCCAGTGTCATCACGCCCTCTTGGGAGGGGCTTCCCCAGACGAAGCAATGGTCACATTCGTAGTTGCACTGGTACGT
>Ga0164310_10000669_pt1 | contig 18582 bp, 25 predicted proteins | sample GuaBasSedimGuay1_FD_121795 | JGI IMG/M metagenome (GOLD analysis project Ga0164310, IMG submission 121795) | Subseafloor sediment microbial communities from Guaymas Basin, Gulf of California, Mexico - Guay1, Core 4569-9, 0-3 cm | ecosystem: Environmental > Aquatic > Marine > Hydrothermal vents... | reverse complement strand
ATACTATTAATCCTGAAGAGATGTATATTGAAGGAACAGAAGCCAATTATAAATCTATGATTTACAATTCTGTTACACAAAAATTTAAATGGATGCATCAACTTATAAATGGGAAAATATTTAAATGAGTTATAAAATAAATCAATCTATTAAAGTTTTTTATAGAGCAGTTGGAGCAGAAACTGGTATAACTGACTTAGAATTTGTTCCAACAAATCCTTCTGGTTCAGACCAATCTTCTGTTTCTTTAACAGAGGTTTCTGGATATAATGGATTATATTCTGGCTCATTTACGCCCGATGCTTATGGAATTTGGTGGATAAGAGTTAAGTCTACAACTAATTCTGAGAATGTTTATGCAGAATCTTATATTGTGGGCGAAAATAAATTAAGTTCTATTGATAATAAAATTGTTACTGTGACTACTGATGGGGATAAAGAACGATTAGATGTGTCTACTAAGATAACAGGCACAGTGCCTATAAATCCTGAGTCAGTTAGCCAACCTGTTCATTATGGAGATGGGCACAATAACAATTCGACAAAGATTAGTTACACTGTTCCAACAGGAAAGATTCTTCATATTCAGAGATTATGGGCATCTCATTCATCAGATGCAGTTGGGCACACAATTGCATTTCGTGACGATGGAACACAGTTCTATTGGATGTCGTTTAATAATGATGGAAATACTACTTTTGAAAAAATCTATCCTGATAATAATTCTTATATTATGGAAGCTGGAGAAGTATTAACAGCTTATAGAATTTCTGGGTCGAGCCCTGAATCGTGGACGGCTGGCTTTGATGGTTATTTGGAGGATGTATAATGGAAAAACAACAAACATGGACAGAGTTTAAAGCTGTCTTATCCACTAAGAAACTATTTCCTCAATATGATATTCAAAATCAGTATTATCATATTTGGACTGAGGAAGGCACTGTTTTTTATGTATGTGACATTGAGATAGAAGACCCTGCTAGTGAAGAGCAAATAGATTTTGAAGATAACTATAAAGATGATTGTAACAAGGCCATTAAAGTTGTTGATAATGAAGGTAGAATCTTTTACAGAGCTGAATCTAAGCCCACTACAATGACAACTTATTTTACATCAAAAGGAGATACTCCCACTGAGATAGGCAATGGTGAGGAGCTGATATTTGATTTTAACAACACAGATAATGATATTGCAAACCCTCCTTCTGGGTTTAAACAAAAACAAGTGTGTTGCACGTTCATTGATACGGTGAGGCTTAAAGAAGGAACAGTTTATTGGGAGAATGTTCCTTTTGGTTCATCCATTGATTTATGTATAGGTGTTCCCAACAATGCATATTATTATAAGAATGACGGAACATATACACAGAACACAACTGGCGAATTATTGATGATTGCTAAGTTTGTTAATGATAGCCCTATGATGGGTAGTTGTCCAATGGGTGATGAGATGAATACAGAAACTTGTTCCAACGATATCCCCGCTGGAACAATATTTGGTTTTAAAGTTACGGTTCCAAGCACAGTAACAGATACTGATAATTGTCATGGAGTTGTTGTTATGGAGCTTTATCGTGAAAGAACAGTTATTTTATCATAACAATGTGAATGTAAGCAATATTAATTTAATGTAAGGTACATATAAATGCAAATAGATAAAGATACAACATATATTCTAGAATTATTTGTTTTAGAGGTTACAGGTGAACCAGCTATAGGTTTGTCAACTTCTTATACTATATACAAGAGTTCTGATAATTCTGTTGTAGATTCTGGCTCCTTATCGGAAATTGGAAATGGAATATATACAGCTTCTTATCTTTTTGATACTCTAGGTCAATATAGAATTATTTACGATACTCCTTCTGGTTATACTGATGAAATTGAAGCAATGCTTATTGTAGAATCTAATTTAGAAATTTTGAAGAATATTCTTGGATTAACACAACATAACTACTTGCTATATGATACTACATATTCAATAATAAATACATGTAATAAGCTAGTATCTTCTAAGGTAAGAATTTTCAATACTGCAAGTGATACAAATAATAATGTCAATCCAATTAAAGCATATCAAGTTGATGTAACTTATGATGTAGATGGAAATATAATTACGTTGAAACAGACGGAGATTTAATCATGATGCTACTTGGAAAAATCCTATTTTGCTGTGAAAAGCAAGCAGTTGTTACGAATAAAATAGTGTTACCATTGCATATAGATTTAGATGAAACAAAAAAAGAACTTACATTGAAAAGACGTAGCTTGCAGTTAAATGTTAGAGTAAAAAGGAAAAATACATAATGCCTAAAGACCCAAACTTAAAAAACCTTGCGAGCCAATTACTTAGAGATTTTGGTAGCTATGTAGATGTATTTTTAACTTCTGGAAAAACTAAGGGTATTAACTATAATCCTAAATACGCTACAGGAAAATCTAAAACAAATCAAAATCCTGTAACAATCAACGCTTATGTTAGAGATAAAAGTTCTAATAGCCTTATAATAAATAAATTAGGTCTTGTTGCAGTTGGTGCAAAAGAAATTATTGTGACTGAAAATGATTCTTCATACTTCCTTAATGCAGAAAGAGTTCAGATTGATGAAGAAGATTACGAAGTATATAATAGTGCAACAGGAAACAAAGTTCAGATGTATAATTTAGATTTTGGATATAAGGCAATAATTCTCTTTAAAAAGGGGAATTAAAATGGGCAACTTTATAGGTATAAAATCAATTACTGTTAATAAAAATCTAAGTAAATTTTATGGTAGACAAATAAAGGCTCTATCTAAAAAACAGATATATGTTTTAGCTAAGACTACAGAAGATTATATAAAAAAAACAATATCCGAATCAATTAAGAGGCCAGGTTCTACTGGAACTTTAGCTGAAGGATTTGAAACATATGTAACTTCTAATGGGTATGGAGTTGGGAAAATTAGTTTTTTAAATAAAAATGTTCCATATTGGCGACATCAAAATTATGGTTCAGAAGCGATAGGAGCAAACTGGCAACATTTCGTTCCAAGTGGGCAATTTTCTCCAGGCCTGAATGTACCAGATGCTGGCGCATTTAGAAATGGAAGATGGGAACCAGGGCAAGGGTCATATGGTTTCATGCCATCTCAACCTATTCCAGCTATGAACTATATCGAAAAAACTTTAGCTTATATTTTACCAAATGTACATAATATAATAAAGGATATAAAATGAGTTTAAATTGGGGAATTATAACAAATATAGAAAGTTCTATTCAAGACTTTCTAACGGCTCAAGCGAGTACAGATGCCGTAGATGTATCAGTTCGGGTGGGTGAAAAATTCGATAATGAATGGGCTTTACCTACAATACAAGTTTATGTAGATTCCAAACTTCAACCAAGGTTAGAAATTGGGTCTAATAAACGATTAATTACGTACACTGTTGTTATAGAAGTTAGGGCGACGAATGCTTTTGAAAGAGCAAACTTAGCTGATTGGGCAGAAATTTCTATTAATAATGGTTTTCAGTATTATTCATATTCCACTAATCTAAGTGACCCAGATAACCCACAGCGAGTGAGTGAGGGGCATTCTGACTTAGACTTTATTTCAAGTGGAAAGGTGAATTTGGGTGAAAATGTAAGTGAATATGATAAATGGAGATATCGTATCTCCTTTAGAACTTGGATACCTACATAAGGAGCGTATAACAACATGGATTATGGATTAATAAAAGCAACAATGAGCGTTCTATCATTTGTAGTAGTTCTTATTGTAGCAATAGCAGGCTGGATAGCATTTCAAAAAATTACAAAAAACCATTTACATCATTTAGATATTGATTTAAAAGATGTAAAGGCTGATGTAAAAACGAATACTACCAATATTGTTAAGATAGATAAAAATATCGCTATAATAGCTACCAAGTTAGAATGTAAATTAGATTAAATAGGTTTATAAATATTAGGAGGAAAAAAATATGGCAGAACAAGCAATTAGACACGCTTCAGCAGTGAAACCAATTACTATTCCTGTTAAGGCAGATGTTACGCCTGATAATTTGGATAGAGTTCAGTCGTTTAGTGGTGGAGTAAGTCAGCCAAGCGATGATGTTTATGAGATTGGTCGTTTGGATAAAGTTTGTACTGATAAAGGTATTTTAGAACAATCTACATCCATAACTCAGTTAGAGTATGGTAAAATAGATGCATATCTGCAATTGGCTGGGCTTAGTGCCGAACCAGGTGCAGGTTTAGCTTTAAGTGATTTCAATTCTTCACTTACGGACATCTACATGCCAGGAAAAACTGAATATGATGGTACAGTTGAACAAACTCTATGGCTTCAAAAAACAGTTGTTGATTCTATAGGAATTGATATATCTGATGCAGAAGCTAGAATAGAAAGGTCTTTTGAACTTAGTGGAGATAAATTCAAACTCTTAAAAGATGCTAACAAGTATCTTATTTTTAAAGAGGATGATGCTGGCTCAGGAGTTGCGGGTAGTCATGATATTGATTTAAGTGACCCAGCACCAGTAGAAGACCCTAATAATACAGGAGTTTATATTCTTCAGTTGTACAGGATTCGTTCTGGTGTTGCTACTGAATTATCATTAACAACAGATTATACATACGTTAATGGAACCACTACTTTGACCATCATTGATGGTCTAGCAGGGGATAATTATCGTATTTGGTATTCGGCTGGTTCTTATGGAAGTGCAGGCGACCCATTTGTATTAAATGATGCTGATGATTGTTTTCTTAAGGCAGAGAATGTTACTGTTTTAATTAATGATGGTACTCATGCAGATTTAGAATTAAATCTGTTAACTTCTCTTTCAATATCTGCAACTTTGAATAGAATTAATGAAGCCGTTATAGGTAGTGATGAAAAAATACTTAAAGACGTAGAAACTACTGAGGTTACTCTTAGTTTAGATGGTAGAATTAAAGATTCTTCTATTGAAGAAGCTCTAATGGGAGAAGCTGGTCAATCTTTAGGAATAATTGACCCAGACTTATTCCAAGAAGTTTCTGTAACTGTTAAGATTTATGAAGATTCCACAAAATCTTCTTTCTTAATGGGATATAAAATGACAGGATTATCTTTTAGCGATGAATCAAGAGAATTTGATGCAAATGCTTTTGGAAATAAACCATTGTCATTAACTGGAACTAATCTTTTGATTACGGAAAGTGAATTAAATCTTTAATATATAGATAGATAGTGGAGAGGAGAGCAATCTCCTCTCCTAGTATTAACGTAAGGAGTCAAAGTATGATTTATAATATAAGTGAAGAGTTTATGAAATCAGCATGTAAATCACACAAGTATGTTTTATTAGGTAAACTAATGAAGAGATATGAAGTGTTAGCTGATAAGAAAGGCTTGAGCGATTCTCAAAGAAAAGACTTATTAAGAAGCCTAATTAAGGAAGTCGTGCATGAGAGCTTTCGTGACCTAGAAAAGCAGTTCGACTGTTATTCTAAAGGTTTGCAATATTATAAAATTAATTTAACAAATAACCCTATTGATTCCAAAAAGAATTAAGATAGGGTTTTTCTACGTATGGGGGTATTAAATGAAAGTAGAACAGAAATTAAAAGCGTTGCAAGAAATGGTTGATGAACTTGATATTGACCTATTAGATGATTCTATTGTTAAATCTAACAAGTTACCTTTTTTGTATGAGGAGCAGTTGTATAGAGTTATTATGCCAACTCAAAAAGATTTGACTATAGCCAAAGCAGTAGCAGATACTTTAAAGGTTAAATTATTAGTAAATGAAAATAATATTACTAAAAAATCTTTAATTAAAGTATTAAAAGAAAAACAAGATATAGATATAGAAGCCATGAAAGCTCAACAGGAAGTTTATGGTAACAATATCAAAGATTTATATATTTCTTTGGTATCGGCTGGAAAATCTGAGATAGAAGGAATTAAAGCAAAGATAGCTGTAGAAAAGCAAAATCATATGGAACTTTCTATAGAAATTTCTGGACATCTATCTGTGAGTATAGAGAGTCAAGTCGAAACGGAGTATATTAGGTGTTTAACATCCCTATGCACTGAGAAGAATATTGACGAGGATAAATGGATTAAAGCATGGTCTACTAGCGAATATGAGGATGATAACACTAATTTACCAGATACAGCAAACTTGTGTTTTTCTCGTTTATTTTTAACTCTAAGGAATTAAAATGATTGACGAAACCACAATTCGTAAAATAGCTCGCAGTAATTACTGGCAGAATATTTATAAATCCTGTAAAGAGTGTTCTGAAATTAGTTTATTTGATAATAAATCTAATCTTAGTGGTCTACAGGGATTATTTCTGCACTGGTTAGCAGTATATGCTATGCTTTATACTGAGTTAAGAGATAAAGATTGGGATAAGTTAGATTATGATGTGATTGATGATGATGTTAGGACTGATGCATTTTTATATTATAGAGGATTAGAAATTAAAAAAATAATTAGACAAAATAAATTAGAAAAAGAAAAAGGCAGAATAAAATCCAAAGGAAAACACAAGGGTAATGTTACTCCGTTTTCCGTTGATATGATTAGAGGCTAAAAATTATGGAAGATTTCGTAATACATTATGGAGCAGATACAGCGCAAGCTATTAGAAAGATTAGAGCTTTACAAAAAGTAAATGAGAAGATGGCTTCTTCTCTTGGTTCTAATTTTCAAAGGGCTACTAATATTATTTCTACTAGTTTAGATAAAGTTTCTCAAACCACAAAATTGAAGAAAATTAAGGGTGGGTTTAAGGAAGTTACTACAGAAGTTTTTAAGGCTGGAACAGTTATCAAAACGGCTGATGGAAGATATAAAAATTTTGTTAGAACTCTAACTGTAGTAAACGGAAAATTGGCAAGGACTAGAGGCGCTTTAACTGATGTTACTAATAAAATTAATAGGCAAAATGAAGCTCAAAGAAGGGCTAGCAAAGGTTCAAAAACATTTGCACAAAATTTATCATTCTTAGCTAAAAGAGCTATTACTGTTATTCCAATATGGTTAGCATTACGCTTCGCTATGACCTCTCTTCTTAGAGTAATTAGAGAAAGTATAAAATTTATGATTGATTGGGAATATCAAATGGCGCAAATTGCTATTGTTGGAAACGCTTCTAAACAAGAGTTGGATTCAGTTTCAAGTTCTCTATTATCATTATCAACTTCATTAGGTATTTCTAATAAGTTATTAGGAGAGGGTGCAAAGCTATATATTCAACAAGGTAGAGCCATGAAGGAAATTATCCCTCTCATGACCGCTACTGGAAAATTATCTTTATTAACTGGTAGAACTATAACTCAATCAGTAGAAGATATGACAGCTATATTAAAAGCATATAGATTAGAGGCAAGTGATGCTATAAATGTAGTTGATTCAATTACTAATACTATGCTAAACCATGCTATTACTGCAGGGGATTTAGCTTCAGCTTATAAACAGGTGGCTTCTACAGCTTCGGCTTTAGGAGTATCCTTTACAGCCCTTACAGGATTTATTGTAGCTATTAAAGCAGAAACTAGAGATGCTGGTGGAAAGATTGGTCTTTCTTTAAGAACAATGTTTACTCGTATTGCTACAACTTCTGCAGAAGCTTTACAGAGTTTAACACAAGTTCCATTTTATTTAAGTAAGACAGGGAAAGTTACAAAAGAAATTACTCCTAATATGAGAAATTTAGAAAATATTATTTTTGAGATTGCAGGAGCTTTTGACACTTTAACCAATGCACAGCAAGCACAAGTTGCTAAATTAGTTGGTGGTGTTAGAAGAGCAAATCAAGTATTTGCTCTATTTAATAATTTCACAGAAGCTATAGATGCACAGTCTGACTCTTTATTTGGTTTAGGAAAAGCCGACGATGCTATAGCAAAATTAACAGATACAACAAAATTAAGAGTCACTCAGTTAACAGGAGCTTGGGGAGAATTTATAGATGCAGTGGCTGATACAGGAGTATTTAAAGATACTTTAGATTTTCTAAAAAATCAAGTTTTAGGATTAACTATCTTACTCAACCCTTCTAAAGTATTGGCCATTGAAATTGGCAAGAGATTTGATGAGCAAGTTGAAGCCTTATCTAGGCAAAAAAGCCTTGTAAATAGCATCTTAACCTCTGTTTCTAGAGCAAAATCATTAGAAGAAATTTTAAGTAGGGGTGGTGGAAATATAGAGCTAATAGAAAAGCAAATCACCAGCCTTGTAGAAGGAATTAATAAAGCTGGAAAAAACTTTGGAATTAATATTAATGCAGATATTTCTGACCCTAAAGCATTTAGAGAGTCAATTGAATCTCAATTTGATAAATTAGAAAAATTAACTATTCAAACAGAGATAAGCATTCCAGTTAATGAAACTACAAAGGAAATTGCAAGTTTTGGAAATATATTAAAAGAGCAACTCTTAACTAAAAAGTTTGGTTTGGCAAAGTATTTTGGTACAAAAGAATTAAAGAAAGAATTATCCTCTATCGAGGGAATAATTCAAAACATTTCGCTGGGTTCACTTGTTGAAGATAAAGACATTGAAAAATTGAAAAAAATTATTCAAGCTGTAGTTCCCAAAGACAATCAGTTGGGATTAAATACTATATTAGATAAGATAAGTGAAAAACAAGTTAAGATTAATCAACTTCTTAATGGTCAAGGCGACATTACCCGCAAGTTAGTAGAAGAAGAACAGCAAAAAATATCTTTGATAGAAACTGAATTCCAATTGAACCATGCCTTGAATCAAATAAAATTAGAAGGCACTAGAACTGGAGAGTTTGAAATAGATATATTAAAGAAACAATTAACCATCCTTGACGCTCAGAAAGATTCTTTATCTGATGAATTATTCAAAAAGAGGGTATCAACTGAACAGAAAATAGCAAAGCTATATTATACACAAGGTCAAAATATTAAAAAGGCTATAATAGCTAATCAGATTATACAGCTTAAAAACTCAAAAGCGCTTGAATCTTCTATATTAAAGGTTAGGGAGAGTTTATTCACTCAATTTGGCATAAGACAAAAAATAGAAACTCAATTATCTAATCAGCTAAAAATTAGAGAACAAATTAATCAAGAATCTAAAAAAGAGAATGAATTATTAATAAAGAGTAAACTGGAAATATTAAAACTTCAGGGAGCAACATCTATACAGTTAATAGAGCAAAGAAGGGCTCTAGAGAAAGCATATGGTATAGATAAAAATAGACTTGATGCTATTAAATCTGAATTAGATTTACAAAAAGAAATTACTAAAGAAAAAGAAGGACAAAATAAAATCTCTAGTGAATCTATTAATATATTTAAGATAGCTCAAAAATATGGTAGACCTACTGCACAACGAGCCATTGATTTTCTAAGAGGAGATATTTCTGTTAGAAACGTTAGAGGACAGCTTGGAGAAGCACTTAATGAGTTCTTTTCTTCTGTAGTAGAATCAAGAAAAGTTTTTGACTATTTTAACAAAGGGGCTGGAGTAAATTTACAGATAAGAGAAAAGGGTATTGATTTACCACCTGTAAGACCTTCTAGAGAAATTTTATATGATGCAGAAAGGCAAACATATGTAACAGGAGAGCCTAAACAAGCTCCAGAAATTCAAACTGCATTAGCTAATTTACAGCTTCCGAAAATAGAAACAAACATAGATAATGTTAAAATCGAACTGAAGAGCGCCCTTAAAAGAGAGGATTTATCAGAGCAGATACTAAATGATTTAGCATCAGCTTTAGTAGATAATCCTACTATTAAAGAGGCTATAGAAAATATTATTGAAGGTTATTAAAGGATACTATTATGACTATTAATTTTAAATTATATGCATCAGATGGATTAACTCTAAGATATACTTTTCCTTATGTACAATCTACTAATTTACCTCAAACTATAGATAAGTTTGTAGAAGTAAAGGCTAGAGGAGATAATTCAATAATAGTGCAAGGCTCTAAAGATTCTTGGGATTTAGTTCTTACTGGGGTTTTGCGTGGAGATAATTGGGATTATGAAGATGTTACAGAAGCTATAGACGCATTAGAAACAGCTATAGCTTTTGGAGTTCCTTATTATATTAAAATAGATAAAGTTGAAGGTGGAGCAAGCACCTATACTTATAAGGTAAAGAGATTACAGCCAATAGAATTCAGTGATAGTTTAAGAAATGGGCGACAAGTTCAGAGATATACTATTACACTAAAAGTTCACGCTTGGTAAAATTTTAAAAGGAGTTAAACATTATGACAAGTGCAACATTATATATTAATAATGCAACAAGTGAATTACCAATAGGAGCTAGTGGTTATGTTTCTTGGAAGGAAGTTGCATCAGGCTATGATACATTCATTTTCTCTCAGGGTGGTCTTGGTGTAGCTGATGGTGATGATATTCCAACAACAGAAGAATTAAATCGTGCAGGCGTTCAATTGGATGCAGACGACCCAGTGATAGTTCCTAAATATTTTTTAGCTGATTTATCAGAAGATGAATTATTTGAAGTAAAAAATGCAGGAAATCAAGATAAACAATATGCATTTGGTATATCCTTTGATGGTGCAACAACAACTGAACCACAATTAGAAGCATGGGATAATGATAGTTTAAATAGTTATGTTGACCCTGCAATTGGTGGTGGAGTTCCAGCTAGTAGCTGGTACAAAGGTGTTTGTACTACAAATAGTTCACCAGGAGCTGATTGGACAGGTATCGCTTTAGCTGGTGCAAGTCCGAGTAATATTGTTTTATTAAATGATGGAAATGGAGCATTATCTGGCGCTGATGATTTATATTTTAATTTTAAAATTATAATTCCTGGTGGGTATTTAGTACCAGCATCACATAATCCAGTTTTTGTTGTTACATAAACCACCAATTAATTATAAAGGAGAAATAAAATGAATAAGAATGAAAAAGGCATAAAACCAGCAAAAACCAATATATCTTTTAATGTTGTTATAGAATCTATTGATAAGCTTACTAGAAAAGTTATTAAAAGAGAAACTATTCACAATACAATTACCAATGTTGGATTAGAAAGAATTGCAAAATTATTAGGTAAACTTTCTTCAACTGGATTTGATTATATAGCTCTTGGAACAGACGCAACAGCTTCTCAAGCTACTGATGTAGAGCTTGGCGCTGAAGTTGAAAGAGAATTAGCGGGTATATCCTATGTTGCAAGTTACAAATGTCAATTTTTAAAAGTATTTAGTGTTGGTTCTGGAGTTAGTCACTCTGTCAAAGAAGTTGGAATTTTTGATAGTGTTACTCCATTAGGTTCTGTTATGTGGGCTAGAGTTAATTGTAATAACACCTTAGATGCTGACACCGATTTATCAGTTACAATGACATATACATTTGCACAAGCTTAAAATTAATTCATCAAAGAGGTGTTCAAATGAAAAAATCTAAAGATAATAAGAAATATCCATTTTCTTATGATTATTGGGTTGATAAGAAAAATAAAAAAGTATATGCAGTTGTTGAATATAATGATAAAATAACAGATGATAAACATTCAAATCTTTATTTTGTCGAAACAAAATATATTGGTGAATAAAAGAGAGGATAATATAATGAAAGCAGGTACATTTAAATTTATAGAGAATTGGACAATTGAATCAATTGATGCCATTACAGGCGAATCAATTGACAAAAGAGAAATATGTAACACAATAGTCAATGATGGTCTTGAAAGAATGGCTAGATTGATTAATGGAAATAGTTCTACATATTTTCGGGCATTGGCCATTGGAACAGGTACAACGGCTGTTGATAATTCTGATGATGCTTTAGAAACTGAATATACAAGAGAATTGGCAACTTTAGAATATGAAGCTTCATATAAAGCAAAATTTAGCAAAACTTTTACTTTTGGTTCAGGTGTTGCAGAAGATATAACTGAAGCTGGTATTTTTGATAGTGCTGTTACTTCTGGTTCTACTATGATGGCTAGACTTGTTTTTCCAGCAATATCAGTTAGTTCTAGTATTGATTTAATAGTTACTTCAACAATAACAGTAGCAAGAGTATAAGCATTCTAAGGAGAATATATTATGGCATTTTTGCCAGATTATCAATATAGAAAAAGTTTAGTTGTTGATAACACTAAAATACAGAGTTCTGAAGTAGATTTCCCTGTCTTAGTTGAATTATCATCATCTAATTTTGATTTTTCTCATGCAAAATCTGATGGAACTGATATTCGATTTACTTTATCTGATGGTACAACTCTATTAAAATTTGAAAGAGAGTTGCACGATTCAGGAAGCGAAGAAGCTGTATATTGGGTAAAAATACCCGCTGTTAGCTCATCAGTTGACACAACTATTTACATATATTACGGATACCCATCTGCATCAGACGGTGAAGATGCTGTTAATGTGTGGGATTCAGATTTTGAAGCTGTTTCTCATTTCACTGATTTAACCACATTATATGTAAAAGATAGTACAGTCAATAATCATACATTGAAAAAATGGAGTTTTAATCGTCCATTAGAAGCAAGTGGGTTAATTGATAAAGCTCAAAGTTTTACTGGTGTTGAAGATTATATAAGATTTCAAGATGATGCAGATTTTGAATTACAATATTTAACAATTGAATTTTGGGCACAAACAAACGATTATAATGATAGCAATAATGGTGGAGTTACAAAAGGTTCAGTTTTTGGAGCAGTAGGTGATTATTCATATAGTTTAAATTTTGATAATGATGTAGCAACAGGAAGTGTCACAGATGCAACAACGGCTTATTCAACATCAACATCTATTGATGATAATAATAAGCATAAATGGACATTGACATTTGATGGAAGCAATGTTCGTTTATATAAAGATAATGCATTAGTTGATACAACTGCATTTTCAGGTAGTATATCTTATTCAAAAACTTTTGAACAGTTACTTGTTGGTGGTAGAGTCACACCCATATATTCTTTCGATGGTTTAATAGATGAAGTTAGAATATCAAAAGTAGCTAGAAGCACAAGTTGGATAAGTGCTTCCTTTTATTCAGAAAATGATACTCTTTTAGCATACGGAGCTGAAGAAGAAGATGTTGTTTCAATTGATGAAACTGTAACATTAAATGATAACTGGAGTATTCAATCAAATCCTAGTGTAGTATCTTTAGATGAAATCGTTTCTTTAGATGATGATTGGAATATTCAACCTAATCCAGAAACTCAATCTATGGGTGAAACTGTTTCTTTAGATGATAATTGGTCACTTTCTTTAGGTTTTAGCGAAGATGTAAATATTTTAGAAGAAGTAGATATCTTTTCCACCTTTAATGCTGAAGAAACTGTTAGTATTAGTGAAGAAGTTATTATAAATCAATCATTGGAAAAATTCACTTCATCAGAAAATCTTTTAATCACAGAAGATTCTGTTATTGGTTCTGTTGGTGATATTGATTATATTTATCCAACTGATTTAAGAACTTTAATTCAACAAACTTTAAAATTTATGACCAACTTAGTTGTAAATTTAATTGATAATAATATATATGATACAAATTTAACAACTAAAGGTGATATTAACGAGGTCTATGATACAGATTTAAGAGTTAGAGTTGATGATATAGATGATGTTTCTCCTGGTAATTTAAGCGATATAATTGTAAAATTAGACGGAGCTGAATTAACAGATGTAGATTTTAGTTCTCTAAAGATTCAATATAATTTAAATAAAACAGCATCAACAGCTACATTTAAATTAGCTAGAAGACATGATAATTTAGATTATCTTATTGATGGAGTAACTTATTCTGAAATAACAGATGAAAACAAAATTGAAGTTTATGATGGTACATATAAATTGCTAACAGCTTATATAACTCAAATTGATGCCATTTCAACGACAGATACTGTAGCCGTTATAGCGCAAGATGCTCGTTATAAATTAAGCCGTAATTCTATGGAAATTGAATATGGTGGAAAAATAGAGGAAGATGATGAAAATGAAAATCAGTACAATACATTTTCAAAAAATGTAGGAACAGTTATAAATGAAGTTTTATCTGCAATCAACCCTTACATTGCAGGATATGAAACTGTACCATTCTCAACAGCTTTTATTCCAGAATACAATAAAACTTATGGAGATTACGCAAGTTTATTAGATAATTTAATTAGACAAGTAGCAAATGCAAGTTGGTATATAGATGAAAATGAATATTTACGATTTACAAAAATAGATTCTGGAAATATTAAAGACTTAGCTTTAAGCCCTTTAAATGGAGCAAGGCATCTTTACGATGTTGTCATTAGTAATGTAAGCCTTAATAAACAAAGTAATGCCTATGCTAAATCTTTAAATGTAAAATTAGGAACTCATATTAATAAAAAATGGGCAAGGCGAACTTTTTCAGGTTGGCTCAATTCTTATGTAAACTTCTTTAATAGTTTAAAAGAAAAGACATCATTTTGTTTTCAACAATGGGGTAATCTGGGGCAAAAATGGTATTGTGGTATAAATAAAACTATCTACGGATATTCAGATGAAGATGGATGGGTATTGAAACCAACAATTGTTGTACAGTATCAATCTAAAGATACTGATGATGATTTACCAGATATTACTGTAGGTTCTGGTTCTCCTGAAAAAACGATACATTTAAACTCTTATGGAAAGAAAGAAAATAATTCCAGATGGGAAGAACGAGTAAAAGTAAATAGCGCTGGTAATGTTCTTGGCAGTGGTGGATATGATTTACCATATTTAACATATGTCACTGATGATACTTATGATTATCAAGAATATGCAACAGATTTTGCAAATTTTGAATTAAGTCAAAATAATCAATTAAAAACTTCAGCTATGGTTACTTTATTCTTAGATGCATACAAATATTATACTTTAAGTTTGAAAGATAGAATAAATTTAGTTAATACTATCGGAAATAATATTTATAATAACAATAATGGATTTCCTTTAAATATAGATAGCGTTACTATTGATTGTTCAACTAGGATAGTTACATTGAAGTTGACTAATTATGGTAAATCATGGGCTGTAAGAACTGCAAATTATTTAAAGAATAATACGGTTCCAAAAGTCATATACGCTTATCCAAAACAAAATGTAGTAAATTATTCTTCGGGGTTATAATGACTAAAGAAACTCAAAAAAATTATACTCAAATTCAAAACAAATTAAATGAAAACTTTGAAGATGTAAAATATCTGATAGGGCTTCATAATCAAGTTTTAGAAAAATTAAGAGTATTAACTGAGCAAGTTGATAGAATGCAACAAAATATCGACGCTATACACCAGGATTAATAATGTTTAATGATTTTTTAAATTTAAATTATTGGAAGACTAATAATAAACTAGCTAAAATTCGAGAATTGATTAATCGAATTGACATGCAATCTATTTTAGACGAAATGGATGCCATTACATTAAGGATTTATTCAATTGACCCTGTTATTGAGCAATTGCCCCCAAATCCAGAAAGACAGCCACCTGATGAGCCTAAACCTACACCACCATCACCTGAACCAGAATTACTTCCTGATTTAGTTATAAACAGTATCACATCAACAGAACATACTAATTATATTGATTTTGAAATTACAGTAAAAAATATCGGAAAAGCTTCTTCGTCCGCTTGTTCATTAGAAGCTTATATTGATTCATCAGTATTGTTAGTAATTCCAGCTTTAGAAATAGGGCAATCAGCTATTGTTAATCATCAATATTCTTTTGACCCCAGTAGCACAGAAACAGTAAATAGAACTCTTTTAGTTGATGTAGACCCAAACAATACTATTGAAGAATCTAATGAAGGAAATAATAATAAATCCTACACATTTGAATCAAAGGGCGCATATGTTATAGGTGGTGGTAATGGTGGTATTATTGTCCATGTTCATAATGGAGAAGGAAAAGAAATAAATAGTATTCTTTTTCCTTTAGGAACTGATTTCGCACAGGTGTATTCAACTCCATCTCTTTCTTTCACTGTTCCAATGAATGAAGCAACACACGGAATTGTTAGCCCAGCTTCAGCTGGCCAATACACAGTATCAGCTACTTTTAATAATATAACAATTGAAAAAGAAATAACAGTTGAATCTGGCAAAGTTAACGAAGTATTTTTCGTATTTAACAACAGAATAGAACATGTTCCTTCATTTGAAGCATATCAATCTGCCTCTGTGAGTGGTTCCTTTACAGGAGATGGTTTGCATACTGACTTAGATATAGATTTTGAAAATCCTTTCACTTTATTGGCAAGTATGAGAGTGATAAATCTTGGGGCAGGAAACTCATGCTCCTATAATTTGAGTGCCGATACAAGTTTAACCCCAACCCACTTAGATGCTTCTCTACTTTACACTGTATCTGGCGATAATCCAGTGAGTTACAGAAATGAGGTAAATATTGATTTTCATCATATCTCAGATTCAACTTTCTTAGCTGTGAATCCTCTTCCAAATGTAACTTTTGATAAGTGGCACATTCAGCAAGTTTCTAATGGAACATTTGCTACTATAAAATATGGCTCTGGTATTTCAGGATATTATATAATAAAAAGCAATCCAGGATATTCTTATTTTACATTAATGACTGATTTATCAGGGGAGATTCAAGGTGGGGTATCTGATTTTGAATTGTATGTGTCGCGTTCCCCATCAGGAATGGGAATCCTAAAACAATATGGGGATATTAATCACAATGAACAACAAAATATATCAGCGGATTTAACGTCTTACATAATGTCCTCTGTGCCTTATGATATAGAGGGAACCGCAGTTTAAATAGAGTGAATGGTAGGTAGTTTGTCAGAAGCTATTCCTTCTTTCCAACCTGGAAGGGATTTATTATTATACTCTTTTCCAATACTTAAAATCTTCTTACTAATAGTTTTATTTATATAATTAAAAATTATTTGATGAGTTTCACCTTTATATAATCCCATAATAGAAACAAATATAATTCCATTATTTCCACTAAGTAAATGCAATCCACATTTTATAACATGGTTATATTTTTCAAATCCCTCAAACACAAACTTTCTTCCAAATAAACTATATGTCAAACTAAGTATTTCTTTATCGGGTATATCATTCCACAAAGAGTTCTCTGGATTCCCACCTTTAAATTCTGTATTATCCTCAAAAGTAATATTATACATTTAATGCTCCTAAAATTTTATAAGTAATTATTGCGAAAACGCATAAACCAATAATAGCATAATTCACTACATCAGACCATTGAAATTCTATCATCTTACCAAACACTTCTACTTTTTTATTTCCCAAACCTCTCCAACTAATTAAACTCTGAGATAAAATAATACCAAGACTTCCTAATCCATATACTATCCAGTTTCCTTTTAGAATAGGAACAGATAACAATGATAGAGAAATAAGTAATCCTACAGTACCTCTTGTAAAATAATCTCCATATCTATGGGCTTTTATTCTATTAAATTTCTCTCTAAATAAAATAGTAAATAAATTACCTAATGAAGAACCATCATCGGAAGATGGATTTTCTGGATAATCATCATCTGGGATTCCGTAGCCCATACTTAATGCACCCCACATACTTTGAATAGTAATAACCCATAAAGCATTAATCCAACTGCAATTCATACCAATAACAATATAAGCATATACAGTAGTAATTGTTGGAAGAAAAGCCCTTCTCCATAATAAACTTGTTCCATTAGAGCCAGCATAAGCTCCAAAAAAACTAAATAAAAATACAAAACTTGGGAGTTTTAATTTTTTTAAATATTTAAGTATCTTATTCATTATTTATCTCCTCTAAATATTGGTGTTTAAAGTGCCCACAATGTTCACAAGTTACTATAACCATTCTATATTTTTTACTATAAGCATCAGCGTTATCATATTCGATATAATCATTTGTTATTCCTTCGCACATTATACAATAAGTCATGCTATTTTCTCCTCATCTTTTCCTTTAAGCCTTAAATACACTAATTCATTTAAAGAAAATTTCTTACCTATTGATTCACTAATAACTAATAATGTATCATCAATAGAGTTTAATTGCAAGATTGCATTTCTAATATCATAAACCGAGTGCTCGCAAGTAGTAGATAGAAGTATAGATATTGATTCTAAGATACGCTTATTAGCGTATTTTTTAATTTTCATTTACTCCCTTTCTTCCAATTCTCTATAGCCCAAAGGGGCTGAAGATTAGCATAATAAAAACATTTTCGTTGTTCTTCTGGCTTACTTAAATCAAATTTGCAACAAGGTTTAATATGGTCAATATGCCATTTACCATAATTTTTCAGAGTCATTCCTTCTTTAAATTGATTCTCTAAGTATTGCTTTAAAAACTCTATTGAACAACCTAAAAGTTTTTTAGTAGATTGAGATTTATTATAACCTTTAATTCCACTATATAATCTGTTTCTTAAATTATTAAGAATTCTAAAATTTATATCCCCTCTGCGACGAGTTTTAAGTTGTTGATTTCTAGCTTTTTTATGCATTTTACGATATTTCTTAGCATTTTCATTTATCAAGGTTCTGTTTTCTAGCCTATATTTTCTATTATATTTTTTCTTTTTTAAAGTTATTTTTGT
>Ga0164310_10000668_pt1 | contig 18600 bp, 19 predicted proteins | sample GuaBasSedimGuay1_FD_121795 | JGI IMG/M metagenome (GOLD analysis project Ga0164310, IMG submission 121795) | Subseafloor sediment microbial communities from Guaymas Basin, Gulf of California, Mexico - Guay1, Core 4569-9, 0-3 cm | ecosystem: Environmental > Aquatic > Marine > Hydrothermal vents... | reverse complement strand
TATGAGAAGAAATTATAGGATTTATGTAATTAAGGAGATGAAATAATAATGAGTTTAATAGATAAAATTAGATCTAGATTAGGTCGTTCTCCACCTCCTGAAGAACCTAAACTATGGACTTCTACTGAATTAGAGTCCAAATCTCCTAAGGATATAGAAGTATTAGAAGAAAGAATTTTGAATACACAACCTCTTCACAAATATGAAACATTATACAAAAAGGATGGTCTAACATTTAGTTTAGTTAATTATTTAACTAAGAAGATTATAGCTCAAGGATACTATTTTGAAGGAGATCCTAAAATATCTAGAGAAGTTGAAGAGTGGAGTCAAAAGATAGGTCTAGAATTCTTGTTAGAAGATATAGTTAGAGATATTATTATTTACGGTACTGCATGGATGGAGTTGATCTTTTCAGATCATTATAATGATATAGTTGATATTAAGATCTTAAACCCTAAGAACATGGACTTTATAAGAGATAAAGATGGTTATGTAGAATTAGATGATGATGGAAGACCTTTAGGTTTTGTACAGAACTTTAGAGGTAAAGAAAGAAAGTGGTATAAAGATAGAATAGAAGAACATGGTAAGATCTTATACAAAGCTAAAAGGAAGGAGGACATTAGAGATCGAATATGTTACTTTAAATTAATAGGTTTTGGAGATTCATATTTAGGTCTAAGTATGTTAGCTCCAGGATATAGGTCAGCTATTATTAGAGCTAATATATCAGACATGGTTGGAGAAGCTTCTTATAGAGGAGGAGGAATAGTAGCTTATCTCCAAGGAAATCCTCCAGAAGAAGTTAAAAATGCATTAGCCAAAGATCTTAAAAAGATAACTTCTAAAAACATATTTGTATTTTCTGATAAGATTAAATTAGATCTAGTACCTCATCCAGATACTAAAGATGCTGAAAGGTTGATCTATTATTATGCTGATGAACAAGCTGCTTCTTTAGGAGTACCTTTAGAAGTTAAATTATCTGGTATTAAACAATATACTCAAGATACTCAAGGAAAATTAATAGATTTTGAAATGACTGTACAAGCTTATCAAAGAAGATTAGCTTTTCAGATTAATACTCAAATACTAGATCGATTATTGACATTATGGAATGAGAAGAAAGGATCTGTAAGAATAGCTTTTAGAAGTTCTGCTCCTTCAATTAAGCTTTCAAGGTCTAGGATCATAGCTACTTTAGCTAGAAGACGTTTAATAAGATATGATCCAGAACTAGAACTTAAATTAAGGAAGGAATTGAATCTTCCTTCAAAATTTGTAGAAGATATGTTAGAGACCTGGTCCAACCAAAATAAGACTCCTGAAGATACAGAAGAAGTGGACGTAATTGATAGGAAGGATTGAAGATATATTAGATAAAATATTAGAAGGAAATGCTTTAGATATTCTTAAGACCTTACCAGATAATTGTATAGATACATGTATAACTTCTCCTCCTTATTATTCTCAAAGATTCTATGGTGTTGAAGCTAATACTGTATGGAACGGAGATCCTAATTGTGATCATCAATGGGAAGTATATGTTAGACCTGGTAATACATGGTCTACTCCTGGACCAGGTCTGTACAAAGTTAAAGGAGAATATAATAAAGCTTGGATTAGACCTCAAGAACAAGCTTTCTGTAAGAAGTGTGGAGCATGGTATGGTCAGCTTGGTCTAGAACCTTCTCCTTCATTATATATAAAACATCTAGTACAAATATTTAGAGAAGTTAAGAGAGTACTTAAGCCTTCAGGAGTTTTCTTTCTAAACATAGGAGACTCTTATTTTGGAGGTCTAAACAAATATGCTAAAGAAGATTGGTTAAGACCTAAACAATTAATGTTAATACCTTCTAGATTAGCTATAGCTTTACAAGAAGATGGATGGATCTTAAGAAATGATATTATATGGTATAAAGTAAATCATATGCCTCATCCAGTTAAAGATCGTTTAGTATCAGCTTATGAACATGTCTTTATGTTTGTAAAGAATAGAAAATACTTCTTTGATCTAGATTCGATTAGGGTACCGCATAAGTGGGCTTCTAAAGATAAAAGATCTCTATTCTGGAGAGTAGAACATAAGACTGGTAAATCTACTACAGGTCAATATGCTTCTAATGCTGTAGGTTATCATCCTATGGGAAGAAATCCTGGAGATGTATGGTCTATGAAGACAGCTAACTATAAAGGATCTCATTTTGCTGTTTTTCCAGAAGAACTTGTAAGAAGATGTTTGAAGGCTGGATGCCCTAAAGAGGTATGTATTAAATGTGGTAGGCCTAAAGTTAGAAAATATGAAGTAGTTCAAAGGAAATGGGAGGATCTGACCAAGGAAGAACAAGATTTTCTTAGAAGGAGATATGGTCTAGATAAAAGAGGTAAATACAAAGGTCAGAGTACTAAAGATTTCTCAGGAGAAGATAATCCTTCTAATAGAAAAAGAAGAATAGTACAATCTTTACTTAAAACTAGGAGGTTTGTAGGTTGGGTACCTTCTTGTAAATGTAACGTAGATTTTAGACCTGGTATAGTTTTAGATCCTTTTCTAGGAAGTGGTACTACAGCTGTAGTAGCTAAAGAATTAGGTCTATTCTTTATAGGTATAGAATTAAATCCTAAATATATTAAACTAGCTAAGAATAGATTAAGATCTAGTATAACCAATTATTTGAATGAAAGAAATATTTAATAAAGAATATAACACATAGATAGGAATAGGAGATCTAGACATGCCTTCATTGAATAAATGTATGAAAAGTATTAGAGACCTGGTCTCTGAGAAAGGTCATGAAGACTCTCTTGAAGATATTCCTTTGAAGTTGTTGTTTGCTATAGTAGAGGTCTCGGAAGCTGTAGATATATGGAAGAAGAATAACTTCAAGGAGATAGAAGATATAGAAGAAGAGATCATAGATGCTGTCTTCTATCTATTGGATGCTTATGGGATCCTCCTCAGAGACATAGGTGGAAAAGATCCTGATCAAATGTTTGAGTATAAACTTAAGAAGAACTTTAAAAGACCGAGGAGGTATGGAAGACATGATTCAGAATGAAGTTAGAATTGAAGTATTATATTATGATTCAGACCTTAAACCTATTATATTTAGAGTTAGTACTAAAGACCAAAGAAAACTAGTATTTGGTCTCAGAGATTTATTGAATTTCTTGTCTTCTTATTATTCTCAATCAGATACTCTATGGTCTTATGAAGAAGGAGGTAGTTTAACATGGTGTATTGGATAACTAGATTATTAGGTATTAAACCAGCAGGAGAAGATCTTTCTCCAGATGATTATGGATCTATTATAGTAGATGTTAGAGATATAAAAGATGGAGAAAATGAATTAGTTAAACTAATTAATACTTTAAAGAAGATAACAGCTCATTTAGCTTTAGAAAGAGGAAGAGTGATCCTTCAATGTCAAGCTGGTATGTCTAGATCTCCTGTTTTAGCTATAGCTACATTATTTTTACAATATGGTCTAGAGTGGAACGATGCAGAAGACCTTGTTAAGAAGAAATGTCCTATAACTCAGATTAACAAGGATCTTTATGATCAGGTCAAAAAGATATGTGGTGTACAAGAGTGAAGATAGGTTTTGATCTAGACGGAGTAGTAGTACAACAAGTAGTTGGTCTATTACGAATATATGATTTAATGGAAGACAGAGATAAAGCAGTAGATCTATCAAGATATTATTACATGGATCCTAAGATCCAATTAAATCCTCTCTTATTTATATTAGAAGAAGATGAACTTTACTTTATAACAGGTAGAAATGAAATGTACAAGGATCTAACTGAGAAGTTTGTTAAACGATTCTTCCCTCAAGGAAAGTTAATTATGGTCAACCATTCTATACCTAATATGTTAACTGAAATGAAGACATGGTACCAGAGACAAGCTATGTTAAAAGCTAATATAATTAATTCTATAGGTCTAGATGTATATATTGATGATTCTCCTTTAGTAGTAAGAGAACTTCGTAAATTATGTCCTAATACTAAAATTCTATGTTATGGAGGAAGAATAGCTTGAAGAAGAAAGAATTAGAAGAAATGTATTTGTATGAAGGTCTATCTATTAGACAAATAGCTGATCGTACAGGTCTGACTAGGGGTCAAGTAGAACATTTGTTAGAAAAGTACAAGATCCCTAGAAGAACTGTTGCAGAAGCTATGAAGCTTAAAGCTGCTAGAGAAAAGGAAGAAAAGATACAAGAAGCTAGATTTATTTTAGAAGAGACTCTTAAACAACTTCATGTTAGTAGAAGAAAGATCAAACCTATTGTTAGAAGAAATCTTCTTGTACCTTTAAGGAACTCTTCTAACAAAGATTGTACTGTAACTTTAGTTATATCAGATCTACATATAGGAGATGCTAATCATTTACCAGATACTTATTGGAGTACTATATCCAATGTTAAAGAGGTATTAAAGGTCATAAAGAGACAGTATGACATTAAAGCTTTTTATTTAGTACTTAACGGAGACCTGGTCTCTGGGAGAGATGTGTATAAGTTTCAAGAACTTAGAAATCTATTGGAGAGAGGTCATTGGCAAGTCTTTATGGCAGAATATGTTATTAAGAGAACTTTAAAAGAATTAGAACCTCTATGTAAAGTTACTACAGTTTATTTGACCAAAGGTACTCATGAGAATTTAGCTAATAATTTTGTACTTTACTTGAAGAGAATGTTAGGTCCTAAGACCTATTATTTATCTCATGGAGGAATAGTTAATATAGCTAAACCTTTGGGAGAGTACAATGTATTCTTCACTCATGGTATGTCTTATTCAGAGTACTTCCCTATACCTCCTAGACTTATGAGAGACTGTATTAATTCTATATCTAAGTATAGAAGCAAAAATATCTATATAGATAGAGTTTGTACATCTCACACTCACTGGTTAACTTCTTCTGTTTTAGTTGGAGATATATATTGGGATGTAACTGGAGGATTTCAGAAGTGGGAACATACGATCTTTCAAAGACCTTGTGGAGTTATAATGTATCTGTATAACAATGGAGAATGTGTTTCTATACCTGTTAGACCAGATCCAAAGATCGAAGAACAAGAAAAGAATGATGTAGGTCTAGAATATAAAAATCTAAAATATTATGGAGAGTACTTGTTATCTCATTTAAAAGAGGTAGAAAGAAGATGAGTAATAAATTAAGAATTTTATGGCATAGTGTAGCTCCATATGTTAGAAGTGGATATGGAAAGGTTACTAAGAATTTCACTACTAGACTTGCTATGCATGGATATAAAATAGTTGTATCTGCTTATTACGGTCTAGAACCAGGAGGTATATTAAACTATGACAATGTACTTGTAGTAGCTTCTAAAGCTGGTCCTTTTGGTATTCATTCAGCAGCTAAGTTTGCTAGACAGTTTAAAACAGATATTCAGATCCTTCACACAGATTGGTGGGCCTTTTCTGACTTCCCTAAACTTATGCCTTTTCCAGTTTTATATTCTCCCATGGATCACACTAATTATCCAGAAGAGATCTTGAACTTCACTAGAATGTATAAGGCTATACTCTCTTTAGGGAGGTTTCAACAGAAGGAGTTGAAAGAAAGAGGTCTAAACTCTTATTATCTTCCACATGGAGTTGACATTAATACCTTTAAACCTTTAAATAAAGAAGAATGTAAGGAGAGGTTTGGAATAGAAGATAAATTTGTATTTGGTACTGTAGCAGCTAATAGTGACAAAGAAGATAGGAAGTTCCATGCTGGTATGATGAAGGCTATGAGGTACTTCTTAGATCAGAATCCAGATGTAAAAGATATAGTCTGGTTATATCATTCTAATCCTAGAGATCCTAGAGGTATGCCTTTATCTGCTATAGCTCATAAATGGGGTCTAGATAATATCATTAAATTTATGGATCCAAGTATTTCTGATATATTATTAAGGGAAGAAGATCTAGCTATGTTATATAATGCTATGGATGTACATTTATTATGTTCTAAAAGAGAAGGTTTTGGTCTACCTATATTAGAGAGTATGGCTTGTGGAGTACCAAATATATGTCATAACTTCTCTAGTATGCCTGAACTAGTTAAAGGAAGAGGTTGGTTAGTTAGAAGTTTGGGTACTGGTCTCAATTTAATAACTACTCCTATTAATGCTGAATGTTATGATGAAGAAACAGAGATATTAACAGATGAAGGTTGGAAATATTTTAAAGATTTGAATGGAGAAGAAACAGTTGCAACTTTATCAAGTAGTGGTCGTTTGGAGTTTCAGAAACCTACAGAGTATATTGAAAAGAAATACTCAGGGGTTATGTTTCATTTTAAGAATAAAGAGATAGATTTAATGATATCTCCAGGTCATAATCTCTGGGTTAGGAAATGGAAGAGACGGAAGATTCCTCCTTGCAAATCAACTAGTAAAAATGCTTGGGTAAAAGAAGAATGGATGTTCACCAAACCAGAGAGGATCATGGGAACTATTAATTCATGTCAAAATTTTGAGTTTAGAAAGGCACCTGAAGATCCTATTATTGATTTCAAGGTCGATGAAGATCTGTTCAACCTAGCTAAACTTGTAGGTTGGTATGTTTCTGAAGGATCTTGTATAAAGAGAAAAGATAGACAGAATACATGGCGAATCTCTATAGCTAATGAGAACCCTGATTATCTAAAGGAAATCAAAGAAGTTGTTGAGTCTTTGGGTTATCATCCTATAGTTACTAAAAATAAGGTGATTATTCACAATTCCAAATTAGCTCTAAGATTAAAAAATGAGTGTGGAAGAGTATCTAATGAGAAGAAAGTCCCGTTATGGATAAAAAGAAATGAAATTCTTATTAAAGCATTTTTGGATTCTTACATTAAAGGAGATGGTCATAAATATTCTGCAGGAATGATCCAAGCAGAAACTACTTCGAAGAGACTGGCAGATGATTTACAAGAAATGTTCCTGAAGCTTGGTTATTCAAGTTATATTTATAAAAGATCCTTCACTAATTCTAAATGGAAGACTACATATCAAGTAAGAGCCACTAAAAAGAAAACAGTTAGAATTTGGAGAGATCCAGATCTCGTAGAATATGAAGGAAAAATTTATTGTGTCTCTGTTCCAAATAAAATTCTTTTAGTAAGAAGAAAGGGAAAAGCAGTATTTTGTGGCAATACAGCTATGCCAGATGTTTATGATCTAGCTGACAAGATAAAGGATGCTTACTTCAATGACAAGAAAAGGGAGAGATATAGTAAGAAATGTAGAATATTTGCTAGACAGTTCAATTGGGATGATATAGTAATTGATAAATTCATTCCTATATTAGAGAATATAACTGAAGATGTTCTCCTTTCTAGGAGTTCCTCTATTATAATGGAAGATCTAAGTAAACATTTACAATCAAGGGATGAAGATAAATGACCGAAGTAACTGTACTAGTATGTACTAAAAATATCCTTCAAAGCAAAACTCTTCAATGTATAGCTGAAGCTAAGAGTAATACTGATATTCCTTTTGATCTAGTTGTATTAGAAACTAAAGAATTCTCTCATCCAAAAGATATTAATAAAGTACTTAAAGTCCTTCAAACTAAGTATTTTATAACTCTAGATGATGATGTATTTTTAGAGGATCAATGGTTAGAGTATCTAATTGAAGTTATAAAAGATCCTTCGATAGGAGCAGTTCAGGTCAATCTCCGTGATTCAGAAGGTAGGCCTTTGATCTGGAAAGGAGAAGGAAACATTTTTAGTTATCCTCCTAAAGAAGTAGTTGACATTGGATATGCATGTACTGCTGCTAGTATATACAAAAAGAGTGTTATAGAAGAAGTAGGTCTAATGGATGAAAACTTCAAAAAGTGGAGTTTTGATACAGATTATTCATGGAGAATAAAAGAAAAAGGATATAGAGTTGTTGTATCTCCCAAATCTAAAGGTATTCATTTAGTTTCTTCAACTATATCCAAGGATCGGAAGAATCCTATTTATGAAATAAAAGATCGTATTTACTTAATTAAGAAGTGGTTTTTAACTAATAGATTTAGAGAAGAATATTCTGATAACAATCCTAATTGGATAAATTATTGGAGGAATCAAGTTGAAAGAAGTTAGAAGAATGAGTAGAAGAACTGTACTTTATCCTACTATGGTATGTAACTTACAATGTCCTTTTTGTTATTATAGATTACTTCAAACTAAAGGTCATCAAGACTTAGAAGTTTTAAAACAGAGAATTAATAGATGGGAGGATTTCTATATAGATTCAGTAGATGTTACTGGGGGAGAACCTTTAGTATATCCTAAAATAGTGGAATTGATCAAGTATATTAAAGACAAGGGATACAAGGCTACTATTATAACTAATATGACCCTATATTCTAAGGTCAAAGAACTAGCTGAAGTAGGTATAGATGAATTTCTAGTATCTATTCACGGATACAATAATTTACATGAAAAAATGGTTAATGGAAGGGTCTGGGATAGAGTATTGAAATTCTTAGAAGAAGCTAAAGAATATAATATTCCTTTTAGAGTTAATTGTGTAGTTACTAAAACTAATTATAAATATTTAGAAGATATAGCTAATTACTTCTTAACTTTAGATACTAAAATTATTAACTTCATAGTTTTTAATCCTCATCCTGGTACCTTATGGTCTGCCAAGGATCAAATAGAGCACCAAGTACAGTATAGTCTAATAGCCAAACGTTTGAAGAAGGCTATAGATATTCTAGATAAAGATAAATTTGTAAATGTACGTTACATTCCTTTGTGTACTATGAAGGATTATGAACACCATGTAACTAACTTCCTTCAAAATATTTATGAACCATATGAATGGGAGTGTCTTTCTCAATTTAATATTACCAGGGAGAAAGTACATGAATTATATCCTAAATTGAAGACTAGAGCATTTGGAACTAATGATCTTGAAGTTGTAATGAATTTCTTTAGAAGAAAAGATATAGAGAAGAATATATGGTCTAAGAAGTGTATGACATGTGCTAATAGATTTATATGTGATGGGATATATCCTCAATATTATAATAGATATGGAGATAAAGAATTTGTACCATATAAAACTGAGTTACATCTTGATCCAATAACATATAGACTTAAAGACCTGAGGTGGTTAGAATGAATATATTAATTCTAGGAGTAGCTGGTGTTCTTGGATCTTCTTTAGCAGATCATTTTATTAAACAAGGTCACAATATAAGAGGAATTGATATTACAAGGAGAGAAGAAGCATGGAGAATAGATAATATCCACAAGGTTCAATATATATGGAAGAGTACTTCAGATATATTATTAGAAGATTTAAAAGATATAGATATAGTTTTTAATTGTAGTATAGGAGTAGCAGATAGACCATTGGGTAATTATTCTCCAAGATACACATTAGAATCTAATCTAATACCAGAAATATCTTTACTAGAAACTCTTAGGAGATCTAAAATAAAAGTTATAATTTATCCTTCTTCGTTTAATGCTTTATATGGTTATAGAGGAGTATATTCAGAGATCACACCTATATGTCCTGTAGGAGTATATGGATGGACAAAAGGAGCAATAGAAGAACTTTATTTAACTTACCATAGACAATATAGTTTACCAGTAATTGTTACTAGAGTTGGATCTGCTTATGGTCCTAAAATGAGATCTGATGAGCTTATTGGAAGATTAATTATTTATTTCTTAAAGGATAAAGTGTTTCATCTAAGAAGTCCAGAGAGTAAAAGATTATGGACTTTCAGTTATGATGTACTTTCTTTTTATGATAATTTATTGGATAAATTTGAAGAATGTATTGGATCAAGACTTGTATGTGCTGGTAATAAAGGAGATCGAATTCTTTCTAATACTGAAGTAGCTGAGATAATCAAGAAAATAGTTGGGAAAGGGGAGTATGTACCAGTTGAATATGAACCAGGAGAATTAATTAATGGTAAACCTATCTCATTTTCTATTAACCCTAAATTAACTAGAGATCTACTAGGGTGGTCTCCTCAATATAGTTTAGAAGAAGGTTTAAGATTGACCACAAAATGGTTCAGGGAGAATTTGTGGAGGTACAATCTTTAAATGACCAAGGATGAATCACAAAATATAAGGATCCCTCCGATTTATGGAGAAGATTATGAATCTCAATGGGGTAAAATAGATTACTCCAATAAATTAGTACTAGATATTGGTTGTGACTATGGAAGTACTGCTGATTTCTTTTTAAGAAAAGGAGCTTCTTTAGTTGTTGGAATAGACATTAACAGATCTTATATAGAGAAACTTCGGAAGACTAGAGATAAGTTTAATCTTCCAATTATTTGTTTTAGTTATGATATGTCTGATCCTGTTCTATGGGGTATCTTCATTAAGTCATTTAGGCCTTCAGTAGTTAAATCAGACTGCGAAGGTTGTGAAAGAGCTCTTGTTCTATTGCCTAAAGAAGTTATTAGAATAGTTCCAGAATATATTATAGAATGTCATGGAGAATGTATAGATATATTGAAGAAGAAGTTTGAAGAATGTAATTATAAAATAATAGATGAGAATCCATGGGCAGGGAGAAGTGCAACTATAATTTATTGGAGAAGAGAAGAATGACCAAAGATTTTTTAAACTATTGTGTGGTTTCTCCTGTTAAAGATTTTTCTAATATATTTGATCAATGGTTAAATAATGTATTTGATTTTAGACCACCACCTTCAGAAGTAATAATAGCTTCTGAAAAATCTCCAAAGAAACAAAGGGAGAACTTCACATTGTTAGAGTTGGAAGAGCCTTATATTCCCAAGAGACTTCGAGGGGTTCAAGAAAGACATTATCGGATTGGTTTTGCTAGAGAAGAACTTAGAAGATATGTTATAGACAATACTTCTTATAATTTAATATATTTATTAGATTCAGATGTAATTGCTCCTTCTTATTCTCCTTTGATTCTTTCTGGTTTATTGTCTTTATTTAAAAGTTCTATGGTAAGTAATATGTTTAAACATTCAGATGGTTATCCTCCTATTACTTTAGGATGTGTGATGATTGAAAGATCACTGTTAGAATTGTCTTTGTTTTATCCACATGGAAGGTTTTCAGAAGATTCTGTTTTTTATACTTCTCTTTTAAATCTAGGGAAGTTTGGATATAAATTTAAGATTTTATATGGTCAAATATTTCCTGTCAAACATTATAGGAACAATAAATGGGAAGAGAGTGTTGATAAGTTTGAATTAAAGGAGTTAATAATAGGAGATTATAAACATGAATGAAGCTATAATATTAGCTGGAGGAGAAGCTTGGAGATTAAAACCTAATATATGGGTCCCTAAGCCTCAACTTAAATTAAATACTTGGACATTGTTAGAGTACCAGATCAAATGGTTAGTAGATCATAAATTTGATCATATAATCATAGCTTCTGATAAGAAGTATAAAGTACATCCATTATATAGTCAATATATAGAATGGAGTATAGAACAACATTTAGGTACTGGAGGAGCAGTACTTGTTGCTTCTGATAAACTACAGACCAAGGAGTTTTACTTAATGAATGTAGATGACATAGTCTTCTATAATCCTTTAGAACTAACATTTCCTCCAGAAGAAGCTAAGATATTAGTTAGTAAACCTAGAATAGGTTTTGGAAGAGTTAATCTAAGACAAGATATAGTGCTAGGTTTCAAGGAGAAACCATACTTAGACTTCTATGTTAGTGTAGGCCATTACTTCTTTAAGAAACATATAGTTGATCGGTTCTTTCCAGACTATGGTAATTTAGAAGATACTGTTCTTCCAGAACTAGCTAGAAGAAGGAAGTTAAAAGCTTATAGATTAAAAGGGAAGTGGATCACTATTAATACTATGAAAGATTACTTGTATGCTGTAGAAGTTCTAAGTAATATAGAGAAAGACATCAGAAAAGGAAGAACTCCTTCTATTGATGTATGAAGGAGGATATGTTTATTATACTCTCTTCATATTGTAAAGTGTAATTGTTTGAAGGTGATGATATCATGAGAGTTAACTTGATCAAGAAATATTTGAACAATAGATCATGGAGAATAAAGGAGAATGCCAATACAAATGAATCATTTTCTAATTTACAATATTATATTTCTAGTAATATATTGGCCAATGATTTTCTAAGATCTATTCCTCCCAGACTTAGAAGAGCTCATAGAGATGCTTTACTACACATTCATAATTTAGAGTCTGGAGGTTATGTACCTTATTGTAGTGGTCATAATTTAAAGAGTTTAATAGCTTATGGTATGAAGACTGTTACTATTAATTCTAGACCAGCTAAGCATTTAACTAGTTTAACAGATCAGGTCATGAATTGGTTGTATATGGCTCAAATGGAGTTTGCAGGAGCACAGGCCTTCAATGATTTTGATACTTTAATAGCTCCTTTTATCAAGAAGGACAAAGTTGGTTATAGAGAAGTTAAACAACAGATCCAGAAACTCATCTTTAACCTAAATTATTGTTATGATGAAGAAACTGAAGTACTTACAGATGAAGGCTTCAAGAAGTTTCTATATCTATCAGGGAATGAGAAAGTACTCACTCTTAATATGGAGAATAACAGATTAGAATGGAATGATATTGAGAATGGGAAGGTATATATTTTCTATTACAAAGGTCCAATGTTTCATTTTAAACATAAGAATTTAGATCTTAAAGTAACACCAAATCATAGATTGGTAATTAGAGAAAAAGATCAGTGGATCTTCAAAGAAGCAGAAAATCTTCAGAATAAACAATATTTAATGCCTATAACTGGAGACTGGGTTGGAGTAAATAATAATTATATTCAATTGGAGAAGATATCTAGGAAAAAGCATGATCATAATTCTAAAATATTTGATAAATTACCTATAGAACCTTATTTAAGACTTCTAGGGATTTATCTAGCTGAAGGAAATATTATTTGGAGAGATGACAAAGGTCATTATGGACTTTATATAGCTCAAGAAAATCCTGTCAAGAGGAAGAAGATTAAAGAAGGTTTGAAAGATCTTCCATATAATGTTCAAGAGTATAAGAATTGTTTAGTTATTTATAACAAACAACTTGCTAATCATTTTAAGAAGTTTGGTAAAGCACGTGATAAATTTATTCCTAAAGAAATCAAGGACCTTCCTCCTAAATATTTAAAGATCTTATTAGATTGGATGTTCTTGGGAGACGGTTATAAAGATGAAGCTTATTTCACTATTTCAGATAAATTAAGAGATGATGTACAAGAGTGTATTATAAAATTGGGTTATGGTACCAATTACTCTATTGCTAACCAGAATAAGGTTTGGAGAATAACTAAAAAGAAGAGAAGAGTTGTTTCTGTATATCCAAAAAAAGATTTAGAAATAGAGTGGTATGAAGGTCTTATCTTCTGCATAGAAGTTAAGAATGGAAACATGGTAGTTAGAAGAAATGGAAAGGTAGTTATATCTGGTAATACCATGAGGTCTGCTAGTCAGACCCCTTTCACAAATTTATCTTTGAATTATTGTGTACCCAACTTCTTGAGAGGAGAACATGCTATAGTTGGAGGAGATTTAATAGATCTAACTTATGATGATTGTTTAGAAGAAATATATCTTATAGATAGAGCCTTTAGTGAAATAATGATGGAGAAAGATCCAACTGGTATACCTTTTACTTTTCCTATTTTGACTATAAATCTAACTTCACGATTTGACTGGGATCATCCTGTAGTAGATCTAATGGCAGAGAATGCTAGATCTGTTGGAAGTTATTATTGGATGAACTACATTGGATCAGGTATAAGTGAAGACACTGTTAGAAGCATGTGTTGTAGATTGAACATATCTTTGAAGGAATTGTCTGGACCAAGAGGTCTGTGGAACACAGGAGAAGGTACTGGAAGTTTGGGAGTAGTAACTATTAACTTCCCTAGATTAGGATATGACATGAAGGGTAAAGATGAAGATAAATTCTTTGAAGAATTAGATCGTAGAATGAATATGGCTTTGGAGATATTACTCTTTAGGAAACAAAGGATTAAAAAGTACATGAAGAGAATGATGCCTTTTAATTTATTAAATGGATGGTCTATGAGAACTTATTATATGACCATAGGAGTTATAGGTCTAAATGAATTGTGTCTAAACTATCTAGGAGAAGATATAGTTGATAATATAGACTTCATAGTTAAAGTATTGAATTTTATGAGATCTTGGACCAGCACTAAACAAAAGGAGTTAAAACAGTTAATTAATATTGAAATGATCCCTGGAGAAGGAAGTAGTTATAGATTAGCTTATGTAGATAGAAAGTTGCATCCAGATATTAAGACCTTAGGTACTAAGAAGGCCCCATATTATTCAGCTTTGTTAATACCTCCTTCCAAGAACTTGGATCTATTTGATAGAATTAAACTCGAAGAACGGGTCCTTCCGTTGTTTACAGGAGGTACTATTTTTAGGGTCTTTCTAGGAGAGAAGAGACCTAATAGAGAAGCTATAAAAGATCTTATAAAGAAATTAGCTAGTACTAAGATCCCATACTTTGACATTACAACTACTTTCTCAGTATGTAAGAAGGAAGGAAAGACCTTCAATGGAGTACATTACAAATGTCCAGATTGTGGAGGGAGAACAGAAGTATTCTCTAGAGTTGTAGGTTATTATAGACCAGTGTCTAGATGGAACATAGGAAAAAGAGAAGAGTTCAAAGATAGAAGATATTATAATCTATAAGTTTTTATATTCTTATCTTTTAAATTTTATTTGTATGTGGAGAAGAATCTATATTATTATAATGATATTCTTCTTAATTTTAGCATGTTACGGTCTCTATCAAAGTATTATAATAGAAAATAAAGGGAATATTATAACTATTAACCTTGAAGCATGGGAAGATATAGAATGTACTAAAAGATTAACTATGATAGATTGGGGAGAGTTGTATAACGGTGAAGAGAAGAACTTCACTTTTTATTTAACTATAAGTGATCGAAATGGTACATTGGATTACTTTGTAGATGATTGGAGTCCTTCCAATGTTAGTAATTATGTCAATATAATTTTTCTAAATAAAGGAGAAAGTATAGTAGCTGGGGAAGTGAAGGAAGTAACACTTAAAATTAAAATAGATGAAGAGATCCCTCCTTCCTTCACTTCTTTTGAGTGTAATATTTATTTGATTGCCTATATTCCGAATGATTTATAAAGTCCTAGATCAACTCTACTTGTAGGTGATAAAATATGCCTTTAAGTGCTGATAGTTTGGAGTTTAGGTATACTAATAATGCTTCTCATACTACTAATACTCTGTCTTTAGGAGGAAGCATATCAAGTAATGAGATAACTAACAATATAGTATTTGATGATGTTACAGCAGATGAATCACAAACAGGGAAGACAGAATATAGAGCTATAGGATTGATAAATTTAGATCCTAATTATGATTATTTAGATGTTAAAGTATGGATATCAGGTTATGACAGAGCTTCTACTAAACCTGACACTATATCATTTGCATTAGAGAAACCTTCTGGAGGTAACGGAGCTATCCAAGGTCCTCTAGCTTCAGAAACAACTGCTCCTGATGAAGATTTATTTGTAGTTGATACTGGAGCAACAGTCTCTTGGACCACAGAAGATTCTGGAGCAACTTTAACTTATGGTACTATAGATCATGGTGGAGATATGTGGATGGGAATATGGTTGAGGAGACAGGTACCTTCTGATGCTGAAGCTAAATCTGATAGAACTTGTACTATAACCGTTAGAGGAGAGACTTCTGGAAGTCCTTTAGAAATACTTGAGAAGACTTTGATCGTGAAGTGGACAAAAGATGCTTTCTCAGTTGTGGAGAAGGCTTAAGTTATTCTTAAGTAATTCTCCAGGATCATACTCCTATGTTATTTTTAAACCATGTTATAGATGTGTGTATTCTAAGAAGTTTGAACCTGTACTAATATATTCTAGAGACAGAGGTCCTAGAGTTATAGTTAATTTCAAAGGATCTACTTATGTTAGAGAAGGTGAATGTATTGGTTTCAAACAATGTGGTAAATGCTTTGAACAAATTATTAAAATAGATCCTAGTTTACCTTGTAAGTGGAGGAGAATATAAATTGTATAAAGATAGTTTCGTACTATTTCAAACTGATCTTAACAATATATGGAGAGGACTTTATGAAGATGGAGTAGTTTCAGGTCTAAATGTTACTCCTGTAGGTGGAATGAGCTTAGAAATATCTAGTGGTACAGCAAGAGTTGGAGGAAAAGTGTTTCGTTTCACAGTACCTACTACTATAGTACTTAATCCTGGATCTACAGAACCACGTAAAGATCTCTTATATATTGATTATTCGAATGAAAATATATCTAGTTTAGAAGGAGTTCCTGAAGGAGCTAATCCTTCTGATACAGTTGGTCCATATACTAAAAGACCTAGACCTGGTACTTTGTCTTCTTTAGATCTTTTATTATATGAAGTATGGGTTGAAGCAAATGCTTCTTCAATTACTTCTTCAGATATAACAGATAGAAGAGTTTTAAGGAAGTATATAGCTCCATTTAATGTTATCAACGTACTAGATATGCCTGGATCTAATTTTGGAGAACAGTTACAAAATGCTATAAACATGGCTACCTCTTTTTCTGTTATAATTATTCCTTCAGGAGAATATACTTTGAGTACGACTATAAGTCTTAGAACAGATATTGATCAATATCAAATAATAGGAGTAGGAAGACCTAGAATTATTTTAGATAGTACTTTGAATGGAAGTACTATATTTAACATAGGTACTGCTACCACTCCAAGAGCAGACCATTTCTGGGTCAAGAATATCTGGTTCGAAGGAGCAACTGTTGATACTACTGTAACGTTATTTTACTTCAAAGGGAGAGAGAGTGGAATATCGGATTGTGTGTTTAAGAATTTTAAAGGTACTATATGGGAAGGATCTTATGCTTTTGCTTCTCCAATGTATCATTATTTCTTAAACAATCTAGTAGATCATTGCTATCCAGATAATATTATAAGATTCTATGGAGGAACTGACAATTATATTAGATGGAATCAAGTTAAATGGTTAGTTGAGTCAGGTCAAAATAGATTTTCAACATTTTGTGTGTTTGATAGTGGATCTGACGTAGCTACTGTTGTTGAAGAGAATTTTATAGCTGACTGTGAGACCTGTGTATCAATCATTGATCCTAATCCAAAAGCTGGAGGTTTTGTGTTTAAAAAGAATATGTTAGTTGATAATGTCAAAGTTGTAGAGTGTAGTATAAGTGGTGGTCAAGACAAATATGTAAGATCTTTCCAAATCATAAGCAATAGAGGTTATGATGGTCAATCAGAAGCTCCCCATACTATTAATGCATTATATTCTTTTACAGCTAATTCCCATTGTGTGTTAATGTTTAATAATAACTTTCATACTCGAGGGTCCACTACCCGAGAAAGTATTCCGTGTTCCTTTGGTGTGTATGCTTCTGAAAGCATAGGTGTTATCTTTGGAGACAATGTTATACATGGAGTTACTTTTAGCATTTATAGAGGACCTGTATTGGAAAATGTTGTTCACAATAATCTAGAGGATCTTCACACAGGCACTAAAAGGGGTCATTACTTTACAGATTTTTATCCTTCGGATACTATAAATTGGGAAGAATCTGTAAGTAGTGATTTTGTAGTGGGGAATTCTGAAGGAACATTTAAATTTACAGATATTGGAACAGTAAAATTAAATGGGTTACAATGTAAGGTTGGTGATGCTCCTGGTTTTGAAGTTATTGTGTCAACTTGGGAAAGTACTGGCGATATATATGGAGCTTACTTCGGTATGGTTGATAGTTTTACAGGTCCTGGGTTCTACTTCTATATCTGGGGCTCTTTAGATTCTTCAGTTAATGTGAGAGCTTATGTTAGAAGAACTTCTACTTATTATCACTTTCGAGAATTGGGTGCTTACTCAGTACCGTTTACTCTTGGTTTTTACACAGAAGGGACCTTTGGAGCTTTTGCTGAAGCTAAAGATAGCACTTCTCATAGTATTGCTCATGACTTTAATTTGTCTCGTATGCCACAAGATGATGCAACTTTGTCATTTCAAGTGGCTCAATTATATTCTGGAATAGGTTTAACACTTGCTTTAGATTCTGTTAAAGTTAAATATCCTTGGATGATCTAAGATGAGTGAACTATCTTCTTTTACATTAGGAGAAAATTATCTGAGTGATATAGGCTTCTTTACTGTAGAGACTTCTGTAGAAACCTCTTATTTTTTAAGAGTTTTTACTTCTACTAATTTGCCTTTCTCTTCTTCTTTGTATTCATATTTAACTAAAAGTAAATCCTTGAGTTATATATTGTACAAGTTTTTATCTTTAGAATATTTTCTCTTGTATAATCTTCGGAGTTATCTAACTTCTACAGTTTCTTCTTCTTATTCATTAAAGTCTTTTCTAACTATTACAAGTACTCTGAAGCATAATTTAAAATCTTATCTTAGTAAAATAATTTCATTAAAATATGTTTTAAGAACATTCTTAACTAAAACTTCTAGTCTGTTGTATACTTTGAGATCATTTATATCTAAAGAGTTCTCTTCATTATATGTTCTT
>Ga0164310_10000667_pt1 | contig 18615 bp, 17 predicted proteins | sample GuaBasSedimGuay1_FD_121795 | JGI IMG/M metagenome (GOLD analysis project Ga0164310, IMG submission 121795) | Subseafloor sediment microbial communities from Guaymas Basin, Gulf of California, Mexico - Guay1, Core 4569-9, 0-3 cm | ecosystem: Environmental > Aquatic > Marine > Hydrothermal vents... | reverse complement strand
TTGAAAGACATTGGCAAGTTTATCTATATTTTGTTGGAAAAGCCTACGGATATGTTGCAGAACTTTTTGATGAAGACCATGTTAAAAATAAAGAATTAGAAACCAATTTAAAAACTCCTTCCGGAAGAGAGTTGCCTTCTGGGACCATAAAGTATTCTCTGAAAATACTTCGTGATCGTGGATGGATTATCCAGCTTAGCTATGGTGTTCATAAGCTGGATTATTCAAAGATAAATGATGCATTTAAAATAATAGTGAAAGAGGAAAACGAGAGACTTGAATGAGGGCGATCTCCTTTCGGAATATTTCCCTAAAGAGGAAATATGGCTAGCACGGAGATTGTTTAATCCTTTTTATGACAAATTATTCTTAGACAAACAAGTTGACTATGCTGACGCGGTTCTCCTCTCAATATATATGACTTGCAATCGTAATAAGAGGTCTACTGTAGGCTACGATGATGCAAAAGAAATATATTTAAAACTCGGAAGAAGAAAAGATTACTTCAGAATATATCTCCGAAAAATTATAAACAATGGCTTTGTTGAATACCAAGGTAATAGTCTAACCGTAACAATTCATGGAATTGAGAAAATCAAGGAAATCTTAGGAAGCGAATTTGGAATTAAGACATATTTGATAAAAAGCGGTGAGACATTTAGTGGAAGACGAAAAGTTGAAGAATTAATAATTAACCAATTCTCCGGCGAGGTTTATGTATGTGACCCATACTGTGATGTGAAGACATTAGATTTCTTCTCAAGAATATCTGATGAAGCATGTATCTTGTTGCTTACTCAGCATATCAAAAAGTCAGAAAGATTTAAACGATATTTGAAAGACTTCATGAAAGAGTATACAAATATAACAATAAAAGTTCGTATCCATAAATGTAATGCACTTCACGATAGGTTCATAGTAATCAAAAATAAACATCTCGCCTATAGTGTAGGCACCAGTTTAAATGGAATTGGTAAGAAAGATTGTCTTTTCACAGAACTGCCCAAGGAAATTTTTGAAGCGTTAGCCGAACTGTTTAAACAAAGGTGGAATGAAGCCGAACCGCTTCTTGCATAAAACGATGTAATCACTTTCGACTTTCTTTATAAGTATAAGATAAGACAACTTTAATTTCTTTCTTTCAAATAAACTATAGATCTTCACATATTCCAGTTTGACATGAGACTAGCCTAATTATGTTAATTAGTAATTGGTGCTCCGGCCGGGATTTGAACCCGGGTCTGCGGCTTTCTCCCTTTTTGGTCGAGAGGCCGCCATACTTGGCCGGACTATACTACCGGAGCGTCGCGTTATAGAGGCTATACTTTATAGTCTAACGTAGCTAATGAAAAAATTTGGAGGGGCTTTACATTTATTTTTTATCGTCCCAGTATCTTCTCCGCTGCCTTTCTTACGTCCTCTGCCTTCACTGTTTTTCTGCCTGCATGCATTGACCATTCGATCGCCTCTTTACCGATCTTTAGTCCTATGTCTTCTAGAACTTTGCCCATTTCTCTGGCAGCGGACTCGCTTACTCTCTCAGCTCCTGCCTTCTTAATTAGCCGATGCATAGCTGCTATTGCTAATTCACCCATAACTATCACGCTTCTATAGCTCTATCTCTAAATAAGTCTTATTTAACGTTTTTTCTAGTAAATAGAAAGATTTTTAGGAATTATTTATAAGTGTTCGCCTTAATCCTTATATATTCTATCTAATAATTGATTCCAAAAGACATGTAAGATCGGATGCTGATCCTAAATAAGTACTGATTAAGGATGATGAGATCTTGGGTAACGTACGGCCAGAAAAAGTTAAAAGGATTGCCCGTGAACTTCTGAAGAGATACCCAGACAAGTTTACGGCTGATTATGAGAAGAATAAAATGGTGCTTGTATCGCTAGTTAATATATCTTCCAAGAAGCTCAGGAATACGATCGCTGGATACATAACTGGACTTGTCGCTGCCTCATCGCCAGCTGAGATGAGTAAGGAAGAGGAGCAGAGTCAATAGTATTCTTCAAGGCTTCCGAGCTTCCTTTTGGCTAAAACCTCAGCGCACTTTTTCGGATCTAAACGTTTAAACTCGAGCCCCAGCGTGATCAGAGTTTTATGAGCCTGCCTCGCTATTTTGGGAGCTACAAGTATCCCTCTAATCCTTCGGTTGAGTTCACCTCTAAGCGAATTCACATATTTTGATAGTTGGAAAACAGCCTCTTTCCCTGCTGTCCGCCTTTTAATCTCTATAACAACGAGTCTTCCATCCCTGTCAACTCCATAGACATCCATGAATCCAGGCTCAACTTTTTTCTCATATGCTATGATTCGTAAACCCTCCTCGATTAAAGAGGGTTGATTTATAATCGCCTTCTGCATCTCTTCCTCGCTTGCGTGGAGGAAGAATTCTCCCTTATCTGCAAGACTCATCGCCGCTAGGAGATATATTTTATCAAAGAAGATTTTTAGTGTCTCTCTCGGCTTTCTCCTAACAGCCTTGATGAAAAGCAAGTCTCCTTCAAGTCTGAAATGGAATATGCATCCGGGCGGCTGCCAGTTAACAGGTTCGTATCCTCTAGGTCTATGTACAAGTACGGAGCCGTCTTCCTTTATTATTAGGATTCTCTCACCTGGATTCAGGATGGACCTCGCTCTCCCCTGATAGTTAACCCAGCAGTTGCCTACTATCATCAGTGTTCTCCTCCTAGACAGCGCTGACTTAATGGCTTCGACAGCTTTCTCCTTGGTTGGAGCCTCCAGTATGGTGATGGATCCTCTGCTGGACAAGAGTCTTCGCCGAATAATCTTTTAGCACATCTTAGTATAATTAGTCTTTTGGGGATGGGAGTGTCTGAAGATTCTTGGGACATAAAGAAGAGCGTTATTGAGCATTATGATAGATTAGCTGGTATTTACGATTCCCTATATGGCGAGGAGCAGAAGGCAAAGATTAAGGTAATATTTAAGATTATGAATGCTGAAGTCGGAGGATTAGTGCTGGATATAGGTTGCGGCACAGGTCTCCTAATGGAGTACTTGGCCGCGGAGTCTGAATGTCTTGTTGGTGTTGATTTATCCATTGAGTCTCTCAAGAAGGCTATAAAGCGTTCACGTCGACTTGGAGCTGAGCATACTGTTTCACTAATACGAGCGGACGCTGAGAATCTTCCTTTCAGAAGTGAAATATTTGATAGAGTTTTCGCGTTGACTCTTCTCCAGAACATTCCATCTCCGCGTAGGGTTTTAATGGAGATCGTTAGGGTTGCGAAGGATGGGTCTCAAGTCGCCGTCACCGGATTGAGAAAATATTTTACTGCTGGTGAATTCCATAGATTGGTTAGCATCTTTAGGGAATGCAAGTTCTCCTCTGAGGATCATGATTTCGTTGCCATTTTGAAGGTTAATAAGCAAAGAATAAATATCGGCTTAGAGAAGAATAGGATTGGTGGATGATATGCCAACTCATGGAAGTCTCTCAAAGGCAGGTAAGGTTCGCTCGCAGACTCCCAAGATCGAGTCTATTCCGAAAACTAGAAAGCCTCCGAGGGTTAGGGTTAGGAGAAGTTATGTGAAGAGAATAATTCTTCACCGTAGACCCGGGCAGAACTGGATGTAAACCTTTTTCTTTTTCTTCGAAAATACTGGAAATAAAAGTGGGAATTTAGGGTTATTTTATTCACTGTAGATCTATCACCACCATACCTTCTTTAGCGGAGCCTTTATTATTAGGGGCTTAAGGAACGCTATGCATTTCTCGCATCCATCTTCTCTGCTCATAACAGGGTCTTCGTGTTCATAGCTTAGTACATAGTCATATCCAACCTCAACGAGTGCTGTTATTACGCGTTTCCACTCGACATCTCCCCATCCGACAACTCTGAATCTGAAGCCTCTATCTGGTCTAGTCCAGGAGCCAGTTGGTGTAATCCCCGAGAAGGAGACATTCTCCTTCACTATCTCGGCGTCCTTAGCGTGCGCATGATATATTCTGTCTCCGAACTTCTTAATGAAGACCACGGGGTCTATTCCCTGCCATATAAGATGACTTGGATCGAAGTTAAAGCCGAACTCTTTTCTTTCATTTATTGCCTTCAACGCTCGTTCCGCTGTCTCAATGTTATAGGCTTGTTCCTGTGGATGAACTTCATGGGCGAATTTTACGTCATGCGTCTCAAATGTGTCTAGGATCTCATTCCATCTCTCAGCGAATATCTCAAATCCTTTCTCGAATATCTCCTCATTCTTAGGCGGGAAAATATACCATGCTCCCCAGTTCGGGGCTCCGATGAATCCATTTACCACTGGAACATCTAGAGCCGCGGCTGCCATCGCTGTCTTTTTCATGCGTTCCATACCGTATTTTACCTTCTCCTCCGGAGTTCCCTTAAACCATTCATCCGTAGATTCATCATGTGGACCTAGCACTAGCTGTCCTTCTAAGTGATTGCTTAGGGCGGAGATCATTAATCCATATTTTTCAACGGTTCTCTTGAATTCTGTCGCTCCACCGGAGAGAATTCTGTCTATGTCTATGTGGTTGCTTCCCTTCCATGTAGCTATCTCAACGGCTTCGTAGCCGAGCTTCGAAACATACTCCAAGACTTTTTCGAGCTTCAGTTCGTTATATAGAATCGTGAATATTCCTATCTTCAATCATGCTCCCTCTTCACGGTAAAGAATCAAAATCTATAATCTTTTAAGATTTGTTGCAGGTGTCTTATGCATAATCACTAAATCGTATTCTCTTTAGATTTCTACTTAGAAGAGAACGATGTTTAGATACTCTAAGCATCATCATAAATTGGGCATTAAAAAGGGTGGTGTCCGAGCAGTCTCAGAGTCACTTATTAAAACCATTCGGCAACACCCTTGTAGTCCCAGCTTCCATGGGATCCTTCAATTTCGATATGAGCTGTCCTATCTGGTATGCCTAAAACGTTATATAGTCTCTTAATATGTTTGATGCCCGTAACGCTTCTCTGGCATCTTCTAACGGGATGATCTTATCTTTAGTGCTACTGATATAGAGCCGGTCGAGGAGCTATTAGACATGTAATATCCCGTATCTCCTCATACTTTAAGGCTCCTATTGGTATCTAATGTCGCGCAGATTCCAGAAGGCTCAAGAGCGAAGGCTCTGAAGATATTCAGATAGCTCGGGAAGTATTTCTCTGAGCTTCTCCTTAAAGGTTGCCTTCCAGCTCTTCTATTCTTCTATGGGCTCCGCATGGAAGCTTAGTTTTCATTTTTTTGATATTTCATTAGAAAGTATTCTCGGTGGATAAATTTCTCCTAATCACACTCTATCACAGATAAAGGTAATTTTTCTTTTGGATTATTGTTTTTATACTTCGAGTTAAGAAAATGACACATTGCTATGGGAGATGTCGAGTTAAAACTCGTTACTTCACTATTTCTACTGTTCACTTCTCCTCTCTTTCGATGGAGTATCTGCGCGTTCTCGGATCGCTGGAGATCAGATCATTCTCGAAGAGTTTACGTAGCGATCTGAATACTGTCTTCGGCTTCAAATCTAGCTTTTCAGCGATCTCATAGAGTGTAAGCGGCTCATCTCTGTTTAAGAGATCAAGTATCCTTTTATCCGTCTTATTCAGCTTAACCATTTCATTCTCCCTCCATTCTACAAACTCATATATCAAACTTATCCTTTATCATGATTGAGGGAGAAATCCTGTATTTATAGTGAGGAGAATTGGGAAGATGCCGCATCTGTGGACGTGAGTCCGCCACAATATCTAGTAGCCTCAGAGTATGTATTGAATGCTTAAGGAAATGTCCAGAGGAGGCTCTTAGAATAGCAAGGGAGGAGCATGCTGGGAGCCGCAGATTATTCGATCTTCCGCCAGAGCCTCCGAGGGATCCTGATGGGATATTATGTGGGCTATGCGCGAATAACTGTAGAATTGGAGATGGCGGAAAGGGTTTTTGTGGTCTCGTAGTTAATGAGAATGGAAGATTAATCCGCCTTGGGGGAACTCCTAAGAGAGGAATTCTTGAGTGGTATTATGATCCTCTTCCTACAAACTGCGTTGCGGAGTGGTTCTGTCCAGGATGCACTGGGGCTGGCTATCCGAAATATGCATATAAGCCTAGCTCCGAGTATGGATTCGTCAACCTCGCCGTGTTTTATGGTGCATGTAGCTTCGACTGCCTCTTCTGTCAGAACTGGCACTACAGAAACTTAACTATGCAGTTGCATCCGAGCTTAACGGCTGAAGAACTAGCCGAGAAGGTTAATGATCGGGTTTCATGTATATGCTTCTTCGGCGGAGACCCCTCAGTCCAGATGCCGCACGCGCTGAAGACAAGTAAAATATCGATTGAAAAGGCGGAGCGAAAGGGAAGGATCTTGAGGATCTGCTGGGAAACGAATGGTAACATGAGGCGGGAGTTTGCAATTAAAGCGGCGGAATATTCGCTTCGCAGCGGGGGAATAGTGAAGTTCGACCTTAAAGCTTGGGACGATAATATTCATAGAGCTTTATGCGGAGTATCTAACAAGGCGGCTCTTGAGAATTTCCGAGTTATCGGCGAACGATTCTTTGAGAAGCGGCGGGAGATCCCATTGTTAACGGCGAGCACACTCATAATTCCAGGTTATGTCGACGCTGAGGAGGTTGACAGAATAGCTGAGTTCATCGCGAGCATAAGCCCCGAAATTCCATATACGCTGCTGGCGTTTTATCCACAGTATAGACTTAATGATCTTCCAACCACAAGCTGGAAGCAGATGCTTGAATGCAAGAAGGCAGCTGAAAAGTATCTCAAGAGAATAGAGATAGGAAATGTACATTTACTGTCATAGTAATGTCTAATAAAGCTTTATTATTGTGTATGCTGATGAATCTTCTAGGAAGCCTTAAGGAGTAGGGGAATCATGTGTAGGCTCTTTGGTATGTTATCTGTTAAGCCAGTGAGCGCCGCAAAGTATATTCTTGAGGATCCATGCTCCTTATATGCGCAGAGCAAGGTGAATCCTAGGAATCTTCAAGGCGACGGATGGGGGATAGGATTCTACGAGGATGGATCTCCAAGGCTTGTAAAGAGCGAAGGAGCAGTCTATATGGAGTATGAAGCTCTCTCGTCGGCCGTGCGGCACGCTAGGTCGAGAATGATTCTGGCGCATATTAGAGGGGCAAGTAATCCGAGAGGTCTTCCCAGAGAGAAGATTATATCTAAGGAGAACTCGCAGCCCTTCTCCTATGGAAGATACATCTTCGTTCATAATGGGACTATAATGATACCGGACGAGCTCGCCAATGTCTTGGGTGTCTGGAAGGAGAAGATAAGGGGATTCAATGACAGCGAGGTCTATTTCTGGTTCCTTATGAAAGAACTCGATGAAGGGAGAGACATGCCCTCAGCCCTGTGGGGGCTGAAGAAGACTCTTGAGGAGCTCTGGGAGGAGGCGCAACGGAGACACCCTGATAAGAAGCAACCTTATACGGGGCTGAACATGATTCTCAGCGACGGCGAATGCCTATATGCATACTGTGAACATAGAGACCGCAAAGTGGGCGGTAGGTCACTATGCTTCGGAGATCAGCCAGTATTCGAGATGTCCTATATTCTAGGCAGGGATAGACTGGTAGTGACGTCTGAGAAGACAAATCGCGAAGAGAACTGGAAACCCATCAATTACGGAGAACTCTTAATCGGTAAGATCGTCGACGGCGAGATCTCTGTAGAATCCGAGAATGTTCCTTAACCATCTGGTGTTTACGATATTTGCTCCAGATACTTCTCTCCATGTTCCTCTGAACACCCAGATTATTCGTCCTATTCCGTGCTTTAGAAGGTTTCCTCCCTACGTGAGGTTTCTCTATATATTCTAGAAGATTCTCATCCCTAAGCAGGATCTGGCTGAACGGTTTTCTCTTCAATGATGAGTGCGACGATTTCCTCCGAGAATACGCTGTCAGCGTAGAGGCTACGATGAAATGGCGAGTGGAAGGAGCTTAGAGACCCAAGAAAACCATAAGGTTATATTTAGCTATCAAGCCGGCGAAGAGTGAGGCTACAAGGGACATGACTGTTATCAGCGTATTGAGTGAAGGTCCAGCTGTATCCTTGAAGGGATCTCCAACTGTATCTCCTATCACCGCTGCTTTATGGGCTTCGGAGCCTTTACCGCCGAAGGCTCCCGCCTCTATATACTTCTTCGCGTTGTCCCAGAGACCTCCAGCGTTAGCCATTAGCAGGGCGAATATCAAGCCGCTCATTATGCTTCCGCCTAGGTATCCTCCGAGGGCATCTATACCCCCTATGAACCCAACGGTCAATGTTATTATTATTGAGACTACGCTTGCTGGAAGTAGATCTTTGAGGGCTCCCGTAGTCGCCATGTCAACGCACCGAGCATAGTCCGGCTTAACCCCTTCTTTTCCTTCTCTGAGTCCAGGGATCTCTCGGAACTGCCTCCTAACCTCTTCTATCATCTTGAAGGCATTTTTGCTGACGGCGAGCATAACCATCGCTGAAAAGAGCGGTGGAACAGCTATTCCGACGAGCATTCCAGTTAATACTCTTGGATTCATAAGGTCGAATCCAGCGGTCTTCGTCAGCGTCTTGAAGGCTGCGAGCAGGGATATTACCGTTAATCCAGCTGCTCCGATAGCGAAGCCTTTCGTTATAGCCTTAGAAGTATTTCCTGCAGCATCAAGCATATCTGTTACCTCAATTGTCTTCTCTGAGAATCCAGCCTGCTCAGCTATTCCCTTAGCGTTATCTGAGACTGGACCGTAAGCGTCTCCGGAGACTATCATGCCTACTATGGAGAGCATTCCAATAGCTGCCATACTTATCCCGTAGAGCCCTGGTATACTAAAGTATTCGGAGATGAAGTATGCGGAGGCTGAGGCTAAGCCTATTCCGAGGAGGGGTGGGAATAGACTGATTAGACCATATGAAAATCCTGTGATCACATTGATCGCTGCTCCCGTTTGGGAGGACTCAGCTGTCTTCATCGCTGGAGGTCTATTTATTGATGTAAAGTAATCAGTCGTTATGCCTATGATTACTCCTGAAAGTAGGCCGATATTCGTCGCTATCCATATCCCTACATTTATATTAAGTATGTATGTGATTAAGAGTGTAAGCACAGCGAATACTATGCAAGTGAAGTATGTTCCGAAATTTAGAGCTTTACCTGGATTTCCTTTTTTACCAACCCTGACGACAGCAACTCCCATAAGTGAAGCGATTATTCCAAGACCTGCAAAGATAAGCGGGATATGCTCCAGCCCTACCGGGCTTGCTTCTCCAAGTTCCGCGCCGAGAACCATAGCTGCAACAATGCTGGCGACATATGAGTCAAATAAGTCAGCGCCCATTCCAGCTACATCTCCCACATTATCTCCAACATTATCCGCGATAACCGCTGGATTTCTAGGGTCATCTTCAGGGATGCCTATCTCAACCTTCCCAACGAGGTCCGCGGCGACATCCGCGGTTTTAGTGTAGATTCCTCCTCCAGCCTTGGCGAAGAGCGCCATAGCGCTTGCTCCGAAACTATAGCCGAGTATAAGCTCCGGGTTTCCAGTTAATGCGTAGATTATGCTTATGCCAAGTAGGCCCATGCCGACCACTGAGAGTCCCATAACTGCTCCTCCTCTGAACGCTATGAGGAAAGCTCTGTTAAGCCCTTCCCGAGATGCATTAGCAGTCCTAACATTGGCCTTTAATGCTACGTGCATGCCGAAGAATCCTGCGAATCCTGAGCATATCGAACCGAATATGTACACTGGAGCTATAAGGGGGTTTCTTAGGAAGACTGCGAGAGCTACTGATACTATGGCGACGAAGTAGGCGAGAACCGTATATTCTCTTTTCAGGAATGCATTTGCTCCCTCTCTTATCGCATCTGCTATCCCCCTCATCCTTTTAGTTCCAGGATCTTGTTTATTCACGTAGCCGTATAGAAGTCCAGCGGTGAGTATTGAAGCAATGGCTGAGATTGGCGCTATCACCCACATGTTCATCTCCAACTCCTAAAGTTTTAGATGGCTAACTCCTCTGCTAAAGAGTCACAATCCTATATAAAATTTCTTTCATGAGATGAAAGAGTAAATCTTTTTAGTTGCCGTTTGTTTTAACTGCATAAGCCAATTTCGACTTATAAATGAGAAAAAATTGAAAAGCTGGGGTTTAGAACGATAATCGCGGGATTAATTGGATGTGGCTCCATAGGATCCGCAATAGCTAGAGCCATTGATGCTGGAGAGGCTGGGGATGTAGAGCTAGAGATGATCTACGATATTGTTAGGGAGCATGCTGAAAAGCTAGTTTCATCCCTCTCCAAGAAGCCTAAAATCGCTGGGGATGCCGATGGTCTTCTCGGGAATGAGAAGATTCAGCTCGTTATAGAAACGGCATCTCAGAAAGCGGTGAGGCAATACGCTGTTAAGGCTCTCTCCGAAGGAAAGGATCTCATGGTCATGAGCACGGGGGCACTGCTCGATGAGGAGCTCTTTATGGAAGTTTCGAATGTAGCGAGGCAGCGTGGAAGGAAAGTGTATGTTCCATCCGGGGCGATAGTCGGCTTAGATAATGTGAAGGCGGCGGCTGTAAGATCTATAGATGAGGTTATGCTGATCACTAGGAAGCCTCCCCGTAGCTTTAAGGGAGCTCTGCTTATTAAGAAGCGGGGAATCGACTTGTCAAGGCTTGATAAACCGGTTCTCCTATTTGAGGGTCCCGCTAGGGAGGCTGTGAAGCTCTTTCCCAGAAACGTGAATGTCTCAGCATCTCTGAGCCTTGCGGGTGTGGGTCCAGATAGAACGCGGGTTAGAGTAATAGTTGACCCCGGAGCTGAGAATATAATGCATGAGATTCATGTTAGGGGGGAGTTTGGGGAGATATTGACGAGAACCATTAATAAGCCGTTCCCAGAGAATCCTAAGACGAGCTATATCGCCGCTCTCTCAGCGATTGCGACTCTAAGGAAGATCTCGGGAAGCATAGTTGTGGGGACATAGCGACGATTTAAAGGAGAGGTTTAGATCCTATGGAAAAGATGGTTCTGCGTGAAAGATTAATAGAGTTTCTCATGGAAGATTTGGGCATGGGCGATGTGACTACGGAGGCGATTGTCCCAGTTGACGCTGTGGTTTCCGCACGTATAATTGCAAAGGAGCCGATGGTCGTAGCGGGTCTATATGAAGTCTCGATTATCTTCGAGGCGATCGGTGTGAACTTTAAAGCCAGGGTTAAGGATGGAGAAAGGGTTAACGCAGAAACAGTCTTGATGGAAGTGTATGGCAGAGCTCGAGATATTCTATCCGCTGAGAGAACAGTTCTAAACATATTGATGAGAATGAGCGGCATAGCGACGCGGACGAGGAGGCTCATCGATATTCTCCGAAGAGCAGGATTCAATACGAGGATAGCCGCTACTAGAAAGACTGCTCCTGGACTTCGTCTCCTAGATAAGAGAGCCGTCGTGATTGGTGGAGGAGATCCACATCGCTTCAGGCTTGACGACGCTGTGCTGATAAAGGATAACCATGTCAGGATTGCGGGAGACGTGAAGGAGGCTGTTCGGAGAGCTCGTTCAGCTATGAGCTTCTCTAAGAAGATAGAGGTTGAAGTTCAGAGCTTAGAGGAGGCATTAGAAGCGGCTGAATGTGGAGTTGACATATTGATGCTTGATAACATGAGCGTGGAGGAAGCAAAGCATACAATTAAGGCTTTGAAGGATAGGGGGCTGAGAGGAAAAGTCGTGATTGAGGTCTCCGGAAGAATAGATGAGAGGAATATCCTCGAATATGCCGAGTTGGAACCAGACGTCATATCCGTAGGAGCGTTGACGCATTCTGTTAGAGCCGCAGATATAAGTCTCGAGGTTGTAGAGGTTTCAGAACGGCGGCTGAGCTGAGAGCTTAACTGATTCGATGACTATCTTGGCCGGCGCATCTGTTCTTATGCCATTCGGGTCGAAGTGAGTCGACCAGACTTTAAAGTTCTTCTCTGTGAGGTTCTCCATAACCCTTCTTATCGGTGGGGAGGGCAGACCTATCTTGTCACAGATCTTGTCTATCACAAAGTACGTTGCCGGGCCGTCTGACTCTCTATGAACTGTGGAGATTATCTCTCTTACGCGTCTATCCAATTTCTCTATTCTTGACGCTTCTCTTTTCATTCTCTCGCAGAAATCGTCATCCGCCAGTCTTCCAAGCCAGAGGGGACCGGAGATCGCCACGGCGGCGCCGCAGAATCGGCATTTCCTTTCTGTGCATGTGAAGCCTTGGGAGGTTTCTCTGTGGAGACAATTGAAGCAGTGTAGTATGTATCCCATCTTCTCTATGGATTCATTAGCCCTTCTAGCTCCATGAAGAAGCATCGCATAAACTCGAGCATAGTGACCGGATTTGTAGCTGAAGAACACTTTTACGCCGATGTTATGTTTCGCCGCTGTCATCACTAGCGAGCCTATGAGGAGCCTTACCGCTATCTCATGGCAATATTCAGCTCTGATTGGTAATCCGCCGTATTTCCTAAGCGCCGCTTTAGGATGAACTCCGCATAATGGAGCCATATCGGTTGCTGTTAAGGCTAGAAGGCCACCGTCTCTAAGAGATCTAATCGCCGAGTCTAAGAATGGTGTTGGAGATCCGAATGGATCTATATCTATACAATCGAACCTTTTACGCGGCGCTGCATAGCGGCTCATGAAGAGGTTAGCGTCCTCACGTGACAGCGTAACTACATCCGAGAGTCTATTCATCTTCACATTGTACCTCGCCATCTCATATGCTCTGGGATTCAAATCATTCATGTAGACGTGACGAATACCCTCCACCTCAAGGGCGAATCTTATCCCTCGGACGCCGCATCCAGCCAGCGGCTCTGCAGCTGAGATTTCCCTTCCAGTGATCCTCTGGAAAGCTTGAACAGCGACTATGGCTATATCCCTGTTGAGGCGCATAGCTGGATTATAGAATACCGGAGCCTTCGATGGAGCATATTCCCAAGGAGCCTTCCTGAAGGCGCTTAGTTTTGGAACGGCGACGATAGCTTCGCCTTCACTTATTATCTCATATGGGAAACTAAACGGCATGCCGGAGCCTCTAGATGAAGAAAGAACTGATAACTTATAAATTGGAGCTGTAAGCCTCTCATCTAAATTGTTCTTTTCCGATATGCAGAAAAATTTCTTTATAAAAAAGAAATAACAGTAAATATATCATCTGAGGAAAGAAATTAATGGTCTCAGAAGTTGAAGCCCTTCAGTTTTGTTCATATTGCTGATACGCATCTTGGATATGAACAATATAACTTAGCGGTTCGTCGGGAGGATTTTGCACGTGCATTTCAGGAAGCCATAGAGAAGAGCATAGAGCTGAAGCCAGACTTCATGATTATAGCTGGAGACTTGTTTCATCAAGCTCGCCCGTCAAATAAAACCCTAGAACATACGATTCGGAGCTTCCGCAGGCTGAAGGAGGCTGATATACCTGTTCTTGTAGTTGATGGATCGCATGATGCTGCTCCAAATGTAATTACTGGAACAATCCTAAATCCGCTAGATAGTGCTGGACTGATCTATTATCTTCCCCGTCATGAAAATGCCTGCTGGGAGAATGAGTCATGCTATGTATACGGGATTCCCAATTTCAGAACTAGGAGACGTACTGAGCGGCAGCTGCCAATATTTTATGATGTGAAGAAGCCGATGCCACGTAGCGACAAGTTTAACATTTTTGTTTTCCATATGGCTCTAGGCATACCGGAGCTTGTGAAGGGGAAACCAGCTGATTTCGCAGAGGCATCTCCAGATTACATACCCGAAGGATTTGACTACTATGCCGGCGGGCATATTCATGAGCCTTGGCAGCTTCCGTTCAAGGGTTCGATTCTCGTATACAGTGGATCAACGGAGACAGTAAGCTACGAGGACGCTGAGGTTGATAAGGGATTCTATTATGTGGAGATAAATAGTAAGAGGGAAGTTGAGATTAATAGAATAAGGCTGGCGAGTCCTCGACGCTTTAAGATTTTAGAATGCAACTTCACAGGTTATCCGCCAAGAAAAATAACTGAAGAAGCCATTGAGATTGTTAGGGAGAATGATGAACCCGGAGTGATTCTAATCCCTGTGCTTAGGGGAATACTTCCAGCTGAGGCTTCTAGGAGAGAGATCAATATTAGGAGAATTCGTGAAGCCGCCGAGAAAGCTCTGCTGGTGCGTCCCATGGTGTTGATGAGAGAGAAGAGCATTCCAGCCGAGGTTATACAGTCGATCTTTGAGAGCAGCATAAAAAGTCTTAAAGTGAGAGCATTCAAGTATTTCAGAGAGTTCTTCTCCGAAAGATATGGAAAGGAGAAGGCTGAAAAGCTCGCTCACTTAGCCGCGGATCTGGTTCAGCCTCTTATTAAAGGGGATGAGAAAGGCGCCAGAAATCTTCTGGAGAGGATTATGGATGAAGATTAAAGCCGTACATATGGAAAATATACGCTCTCATAAAAAATCTGTGATAAACTTTACTGATGGATTCAACTGTCTCGTAGGTGGTTTAGGCACTGGGAAATCAAGCGTTCTGTACGCCATAGACTTCGCATTGTTTGGTGAACCCCTTGGGAGAAGCTATGACTATCTTCTCAGAGAGGGAGAGGATAGAGCCAAAGTCATACTTCAGTTCACGGCGAACAGTAAAGAATACGCCATAATAAGAGCGCTTAAGAGAATAGGAAACCGGATATCCCAAGATATGGATCAGCTGAGATTCTTCGAGAATGGAGAACTCGTAGCCGAGCTTAAGAGCGACGCCGTTCTTGAGCAGCTATTCTCCTCTTTAGGAATAGACAAAAACATCTTCCGCCGCCTAATATGGATACGTCAGGAGCATCTGAAAGATATACTTAGCATGACGCCGGGTGAGAGGCAGAAAAGAATTGATGAACTCTTCAACCTATCCGATTATGAAGAAGCATGGAGCAGTATGAGGCCAGTAATAAGATGGTACGAGAGCGAAAGAAACTTGCTTGAAAAGGACCCTGACGTTACACAGATTAAAGATCTGGAATCTAGGCTCTCCGAAGTTATATCCGAGATGAAGATGAAGAAGAATGATCTGAGAAGAATTAAAAGGGAGATTCTTGAATTTGAAGATAAGCTCAGAAAGATCAAAGCACGCCTAGAGGAGTTTGAGGATCTTCGAAAAAGAAATGAGGAGCTTCGAAAGCAGGAGTCTCGTCTTCAAGCAAATATTTCAGCAGCTGAGCAATCTCTTCGAATGCTAAAGATGAGGATTGCTGAGGAGGCTAGGCGGATAGAGGGGATACGGCGCCTACGCAGCTCGCTTAGGAGGCAGGAAGACCTCCAGAGAAACAGACTTGAAGACATCGGCATAACTAGAGATCTTTCGATCGATAAGTTGAGAGATCGCCTAGAAGACTTAAGGAGAATGATATCTGCGGAGCTAGGTAAGGAGGAAACTCTTAGAAGCGAGATTAAACGTGCAAACCAGCGCATATCAAGCATAGCCGAGAAAAGCAGATGTCCACTTTGCCTTCAAGACCTAAGTGTAGAGTATAAGAACAGATTAATTATGAAGATTAACGGCGAGATCTCTAAGAATAAGCGTATGCTGAATGAATTTGAGGAGAAGATTAAGAGGCTTGAAGCAATACATAATTTGTTAGCTGAAATCATCTCTAAGATTCAAACGATAGAAACCAGGGTTGAGAACCTTAGGGAACAGGAAGAATCCGCAGAGAAGGCTCTAGATGAGGCTCATAGACGGGTTGAAGAGACAAACATAGAGATCTCCCATCTTAGAGCTGAGATAGCTTCAGTTCGATCTCAAATTAGGAAATTTGACATCTCAAAGATTAGGAAGGAACAGAGAGAGTATGACGTCATCTTTGAGAAATATGCAGGCCTAAAGAGCAAAGCCCAGAGCTTGGAGGCTCAAACCGCTGAGATCTCGAAGAGAATTGATGAGCTGAAGGAAAGACTTGAAGCCGCCAAGAAGAAGGTTAAGAGACTTGATAGAGTTAAGAGGATGCTGGAGATAGCTCGGGAGATCCGTCAATCATACAGGAGCATCCAGCCGAAGCTTAGGAGAGACTTTATTCTCTACTTGGAGAGAACAGTTCAGCAGATCCTTGACGAGCTAGCTGGCGGAGAAGGCTCAGCTCTACAGGTTAGGATAGATGAGAACTATACTCCTATCGTAGAGGGGGAATCTGGATATCAAAGAAGCATCCAAAATCTTTCAGGAGGAGAAAGAACTATGCTTGCCTTCGCTTATCGCTTGGGAATAGCGCAGCTTCTTATGCAGTGGAGAACTGGACATGGGCTTCAACTCCTTATACTAGATGAGCCCACTGAGAGTCTTGGAAGAGAAGACGGATCAATCAACAGGCTCGCCGAGTCTCTTTCGAGACTTAAGACAGTTGAGCAGATAATCGCTGTTACTCACAGCGAGGAATTCGCTGATAAAGCTGACTATGTCATATGGCTAAGCAAAAAGGATAATCAAAGCATAGTCTCTTCATGAAGAATATGTAAAATGTGAAGCCCATTTTATGTGTCAAAAAATCAGCAAAGCGAATTTCTTCTTTGCAGAAGACCTTAACGTCCATGATAGAGCGAAAAGGCATAAGTTGACTTATATGCATATAGTTCTTGGGAGAAATTTTTCGAGATGAGAGAGAATCATGATTAAGGTTGGATGCTGCGGATACTCTGTTGGGAGGAAAAGGTATCAAGAGACCTTCAGCCTCGTCGAGATAAACAGAACCTTCTATAAGATCCCCAAGATCTCCACCATAGCTAGGTGGAGGAGAGAAGCTCCGAAAGATTTCGAGTTCACGGTTAAGGCGCATCAGAGTATTAGCCATGAACACAAGCTGAGACTAGCTGAGACCATAGAGACATTTGAGACCATGAGAGAGATCTGCAGGGAACTTGAAGCCAAGATAATCCTAATTCAGACGCCGGCATCCTTTAAGCCTGAAAACCTAAAGATAGCTGAGAAATTCTTCAAGGGGATCAAAAGAAACGGCTTGATAATAGTTTGGGAGACCAGAGGGCCATCATGGGAAAAAGAAGAGATCCGTGAGGAATTAAGAATGATTCTTGAAAGCCTAGATGTGCCACACGTAACTGACCCCTTCAGAGCATTACCTGTTTACTCCGGGAAAGCTGCCTATCTCAGACTCCATGGACTTGGATCTAGAATGTACTACTATCAGTACAGCGACGAGGAACTCCTGAATCTACGAGACATAGCTAGATCCCTAGAGACCAAAGAGAGAGAAGTCTACGTGCTCTTCAATAACCTCTCAATGTTCGAGGACGCCTACAGATTCCAATCATTCATCAAGACCGGAGAATTCCCTCCGCTATCGCTACGTGGCTCAGAATCCATTCGAAACCTCCTAGGCAGAATACGCTATCCAATGAAAAAGAGCGACCTAATGAGAAGAATCGGCTGGAGACTCATAGAGATAGACGGCAAACAAATAAGAATCGAAGAACTTCTCAGAGATATCCCATCGGAAACCTACAAAAACGCAGATGAGATCCTAGAAGAAATAGAAACCTAAACGATCAGCATCCAGATCTCCTCATTTTATAAACTTTATAAAGATTTTTCCCCTGCGCCAAGGGTGAGATCTAAAATTCCGGGTTTAGTTCAATCTTTACCAGAGCTTAAATGACAGACTGTCCATGTACTCGTTTAGCGACTTTATCGCCGTTCCGCTTGATGCTCTATATTTCATCGCTCTTACAAGCGCCGAGGCAAGTTCAAGAGTTGTTACTACTGGAATATTGAATTCTACGGCTAATCTCCTAATGGTATATTCGTCTTCTCGAATCTCATCTTTAACTGAGTTGCTGGATGGTATGTTGATTACTAGGCTTATTCTTCCATTAGTTAGGTAGTCCAGAATGTTCGGCTTCTTCTCCGGATTTTTAACTTTGTGCAAGGCAGTTACTGACTTTAAGCCAGCTTTTCTGAAGACATCAGACGTATGCTCAGTTGCGTAGATCTTGAAGCCCATTCTCTCCAGCGTCTTAGCCAAGGGGACAACTTCCCTCTTCATGCGCTCCCCGCCAACGGTTATAAGAACTGAGCCTCCATCATTCGGGAGCTTAAACTCCGCTGAGAGCAAAGCCTTCAAGAAAGCATCGGCGAAGTTCTCTCCCAAACAGGCAGCCTCACCTGTGCTAAGCATCTCAACGCCGAGTATAGGATCAGCACCCGTAAGCCGCATAAAGCTGAACTGGGGAACCTTTACCCCAACATGCTTGATAGGCGGAGGATTCAAGACGCCGATCTCCCTGAGGGATCTGCCAAGTATCACAGCCGTCGCAACCTCGATTAGGTTTATTCCTCTAGTCTTACTTACGTAAGGAAGCGAGCGAGAAGCACGAAGATTACATTCAATAACAGATACCTCCTCATTCTTAACGAGATATTGAATGTTGAAGGGCCCCTTAATCTTCAAAGCCCTAGCGATCGCACAGGTATAATCCTCAATCTTCTTGATAACCTTGCTACTTAGCGTCAGCGGAGGTATACTCATCACAGCGTCTCCACTATGCACACCTGCCTGCTCAACATGCTCAATGATAGCGCCTATAAG